>Ga0315913_1002645_pt1 | contig 21197 bp, 9 predicted proteins | sample MpolsnodulesMG_FD_207736 | JGI IMG/M metagenome (GOLD analysis project Ga0315913, IMG submission 207736) | Medicago polymorpha root nodule microbial communities from Los Angeles, California, United States - small nodules | ecosystem: Host-associated > Plants > Roots > Nodule | place: USA... | reverse complement strand
TGTGTACATATATTTTACTATATTTCTGTGTAATTTTGATTACGATATACTTTCATACACTTATCATGAAGGCAATGTATACAGTGTCTCCTCAATTCCGAGGTTCAAAGCTAATGCAAGATAATTTCTTCATTGCATCATTCCTGTCACATTCCCTGCATTTTTTTGTCCAAAAAAGGAAACTTTTAAGCCGTGGATCAATTGTGTTTAACTAACTTTGTGATTTCCTCCCCTAGTGAACAAAATTAAACTACACCATGTAATATGCTTGAGATAAGTGTCTCAAATTATAAATGGTTGGACTTTGAGTATGTCTTTGTCTATAGTTAAAGTAGTATGTATTTATCTATAATATAAAATATAAAATGAAAATATGAAATAAAAACTGTCAAAACAATATTTAAAAAATAGTTCAAAAAGATTTTTCAACAACTGAAAATATTACTAGGATGAGTCTGAGTCATTCTCTTGAAGATATTTCGTGACACCATTCAAAATTATGACAACAAACTATCAATCACGACGTCCTTGGGATACAACAGCACAACTGCAACTGTATAGTCATACTGCGATGTAGGATCCGTTCTTGAATATACCCTTAAATATGATGTTAAGACCACTCTAATATGATTACTACCACTCTAGTATGATTACTAAGATGACTATAATATGGTACTAGAAACATTGTAATATGATATTATGATCACTTCTTAACCGAAGTGATAATGATATTATGTCCACTCCTAAATCGAAGAGACAATGATATTATGACCACTTTATGACATTACTATGACCACTCCTAAACCAAATGGACAATGGTACTAAAATCACTTTAATATGGTATTGAGACCGCTCATGAACTGAAGGGACAACGTTTCTTTGAAGAGACTAAATTTTTTAGACGGGATAAAATTACTTTGAAGAGACTAAATTTCTCATAAGGGAAAAATTATCGAACGGACAACATAAAAATATGAAAAGTGATCCAGAAGTGCGTCGAACACAACAGGGAGAAGAGAGAAAAAGTTTTGTATAACCCAATAAAACTCTTTGTGTAAAGAAAAGGGAGGATGAAACACCACTTATATAATGTTGAAAACTAATAAGGCGTGTAAACTAAAAGATACGAGACGTTAATTTTTTTTTTTTCTCTTCAAATTATCCTCATAATACACTCTGCTATCCATAATAGGACTCTAGAGTTTTTATTTACAATTAAGAGGTCTATGTTATAAAAAAACACAATTAAAAGTTTGGATAATGAATACCCTTTCTGATGATTTTTTTTAGGACCTTTCCGATGATTTAGTCTTATATTTCTCTTAGCGGATATATTTTATTCCAAACCACTTATATATACGAACTTCGCTGTCTTCACTGACTTTCAACCAATAACCGATCATATATGGTGATAAGAACTATATTTCAAAATGTTTATTCTTAATAATTGGTTAAAACAATACGTAAGGAATTATCCAAAATTGAATTATTCAACCAATTGGTTTTTTTATACAAATATTCAACCAGTGATTAATTAGTAATACTACATATTGCATATATAATTCTATTATTGTACCTGTTTACTTTTAGTCAATGATGATTGAGCGCGGCCTAAACCTTGGATAGTGAAGATTATATAGTCTCCCTTTTTTAAATAAATAAAATAAAATTTGAGGCAAAATGTAAAAAAAATATCGTCTCCAATGTACTCTTACGTGATGAAATCATTATTTTTATTGGTTGGTCTTTCGTGCTGTCGTCACCCAATTGGGCGTGGAATTAAGTTATTGCAGAAAATGAGTAATGTATACTAGGGTATTGTTCTGAGTGAATTATTTTAGATATAATGACTGATGTCATATTTTTTTTAACGTCCGTTTGGTTCAACTGATGAAGAGAATGAGAGCGGATTTAATGGAGGGAAGGGAGATATATTAATTAAATAGATATTTAGTTTAAGATAGAGGAAGAGAGGGAAGTGGAGAAATTTTAATGAAATACATGTTTGATTTACAATGGAACGAAAGAGATTTTATAATCAAATTACTTGTATAACCCTCAATCTTAAAACAATCTCATGAATTTGAAATTATTCACTTCACCAAAAATTAAACATAAAAATTCAATCATAAAAAACTTCTAACAAAATATTAGGTATTCATAAATATTAGAGTAGTTCCAAACAAACCTAACACAATATTAAAATATTCATAAATAAATATTGATAGAATTTTTTATCCTTATAATCCATCTATTATTTACTAAATTAAATTCTATATAAATATGTAAAAGAATTTATTAAGAAATGTTTTAATATACATTCAGTTCAATTATCCAGGATTGCATGCGTCTGTTGTGCACAAATCTTGCGAACTCTAATGTAAAGTTCATCAAGAAACAATTAAATGAAGCTACTCATAGTTTATTCAGGGAGGCTCCATCCTTATCTAATTTCCATATTTTCTGTAACATTCCCGTAAAAAATATAATACAAGAAAAAAAAAGAATACGTTAACAGGAAAATAAAATCTCATCAAAAAAATACGTAATAGAAAAGAACCGGAAAAAAGGATAGCAACTTAGAAACAAAAGTGCATGCAATAAGCAATAGACAATATATTGAAACCGGAAAACACGTAATTCTTAAGTTTTTAGGAAGAACGATTTTGACATTTTAAAGTAAATATGAGGATAATTATGTGAATGTAATTAAAATTTTATTAACTCTTCTATCCTTCCATCCCCTCCCCTCCAAAAAGTGCTTTCCTCCGCGTTCAGAGCTTGATTTTTGAAGTTATGATTTAATTATATGGTCATGCGCACTTAAACACGAATTAGAGTACTCAATTGTACTTTCATACATTGTTATCATTTGTTATCATCAAAATCTTGGAGAAATTGTTCCAAAATTCACTTTGGTTCAACACACGGTACCGAGGGTTTCTTTTGGCTAAGGAGATAAAATTTCAAGAAGTTATTTGCCACAATCCTCTCCATTGTGTTCGTTTCCTAAGGCTTTGTTTGGATGCAAAGAAAGTTAAAGGAAAGATTGTCTAAGGAAAGAAAGAGAGTAGAAAGTAAGAAGATTGTTTTGGTTGTTTAGTACAAGAGAAAGTGGAATAGATAGTTGAAGGAAAGAAAGACCTAAATTTAGTAATTGACATAAATACCCTTAATCAAAAATAATATGTTAGTTTATATAAACTAATTGTCTATAGTTCATTGGAAAAATAAAATGTATCATAAAACAATTATATGTACTAACAAAATGTCAAGCGGTTAATTATTTAAAAAAAAAGTTAGCAGTGAATTGAAAAAATAAATAAAAAAGACAACAATTGGAGTAGTAAAATGAATAAAGAACAAATAATAAAAGTAAGGGCAATCTGGACATTTTAAACAAAACACTTGAATTCCTCGAGCATTCCGTGCATATGTGGGAGGAAAGATTTCCCGCATAAATTCTTTCTTTCCTTACATTTTTTAGAGACTTCCAAACCATAAAAAGTCATTCTTTCCCTCACCTTTCTCTCCTCATCACTTTCTTTCCTTTGAAACAAACATACCTAGATGAGCAACTATCACATTCTATAAATATGCTAAGTAAATTGAAGACATCAATGATCTTTTTAACTTTGACCAGCTAGCTTTTCATTGCTCACACCTTCCGATAAAGGATTAACTGCATATTTCCTAACTAAGCTTAATGCTTCTACTACCTTGAAGCTTGGTGCTTCTACTACCTTAAGAAATGATATAGTATAACATTATTTTTACTAAAATGCAGTGTCATTTTTTTCACATACATTTAATCTTTTGCCATATTCTCAATTTATTGTATATTTTTTTATAAACATTTCAACAAATATAGCGCTACATGACTGGATGTCTCAACAAATATTTTTTATTCCAATTTTTATGTTTCATAAGGTTTGGAAAAGTCAAACAAGCTATTGAATGCAAACATTTGACCATTTAAAAATATAGATTTAGCTAACAAGTATTCCAAGGTACTCTTTAAGCATTTTAAATTAAGTAATTATTATTATCTTGTCAAATAGTTTAATTTTCAATGTATCAAATACACAGTTTTCATAAAAAAATTACATTTTAAGGTCCTTAAAGAATTCCTTAAAAGCACTCGTTAAAATTTTCTTTAAAAGAATATTACGTGCTATTTCTTCTTTTTTTTGAATAATAAGTAGGAAAAACCTTAAAAGTTTGATAGTAAAAATATGGTTAAATATGTTTTTCTTCTCTATAATTTAGTGAATTTTGATTGTAGTCCATAAAAAATAAACTGCACGTTTTCATTCTCTAAAAAAACTTTGTTTAGTTTTTTTTTACTTAATAACCAATTTATGTTCGTTTCAATGTCAACATTGTGATCATTTTATGTTTAAAGCAAGGTTTTACAATTCGAGAGTTTATCTCAACTCGTTTTGCTTAGGTAAACTTGACTCGAGAACTCATACAAGTTTACCTAAAATTAAAATTATATAAAATTTATTATATGCATGGCATATATAAACTAATATAATATTGTAAACAAGTCAATAGTGCAAAGTATGACTTAATTACAAAGACAAATTATACCAAACTACCATAATAAAATGTTATGCTCAACTTAATATCAAAATACAAAAATTAACGCACAAAATCATAAGTTTCATAAGTCTCTAAGTTTAAGTCATCCAGAAAACCAACCAAAAAAGCAATTTCACAAATTTCTAAAGTTGTTAATAAAACTATCTAAAAAATAAACTAGTTACTTTCTTCAAAAGGTCAACAAGCACCACCACCGCAACCCTTTCCGACGTCGAAATCTGAATTTCCACTGTCGGAATCGCAAACCTAAGTGGTATGTGCTCCCCTGTTCATGCTTTGAGAACTCAGAGAAGAAAGAAAAAGAAACGTTTCATTTCAGGAACAATGTGTTACTGTAAAGGTAATTATTCAGTAAACGTTTCAGTCTTTGAGCTTGTAGAAAATGAATTGGGTTTTGAAAAAAATGGGCCCAAAAACAGGGCCTTTTTTATTTTATTTTTTAGATATAAACTCGTAAAACTCGATCGAGTTTACAAGAGTTTACAGAGTGTTAACTCGGTCAAACTCGCCAATTCTTCCGATTTTAGCAGAAATTGAGTTTACCTCCAAGTTAACAGGATTTTGGTACCTAAAAACTTAAGCACGGTAAACTCAGAGAGTTAACACTCGATTTGCGGAACATTGGTTTAAAGTGTGTCAAGAATTTTGTCCTTAATAAGAAATTTATTATATTTTTGTCCCTACCAACTAAGTTATCTTCACACAGACTCATGTTGTTTTTAAAATTAAAATTGTTTATTTATTAGTAACAATGGATTTTTTTTAAATTTATAAAATTATTTAACTACTTATTAAATTTTAATTATCTTTTTAATTTATTGCATTTAAAAATATTGAGAATAAATTTTAGATAAACATATGTAATTGTTTCATAAGGGTAATTTCAAGTCCCCGTGAGCATAGCTCAGTTGCCAGGGACATGCATTATTATATGCAGGGGCCGGAGTTTGAATCCCGGACACCCCACTTATTCACCTTGAAAAAGGTGAATTCTATCCACTTGGCTACTTGACAAAAAAAGAGTATTTCAAAATTTGAATATGTATTAATTTATCATGTCACTATCAAGTGTGTGTATCAAATACATGAAGCGGTATAATGATCGTAATGGTATGAGATTAAAAGGTGTGACCCAATTAGCATCTGGATCGTCCAACAACTAAGTCCATTAAGAATATGACATGAAGACCTAACAGATGAGCTAGATCCAAGTCCACCAAGGTAATCACCAAGCTTCACAACATAATGCAGAACATGATCTTGCCTCATGATCCACCTTAAGAGTACACTATGTTTCGGAACGACATGCAACACATGATAAGAACCTTTTAGGACGTCTTAAGAACCACCTCGTTTCTACCTTAGAAATAAATGGAGCGCCTGCACTCCACCGTCTTAAGTAAAACAAACTTTTTGATAGCTATCAACTTATTCCTACTTACAAGGATCAAATTTGAATTAGATAGGTGTCCTTCGTCTATCTCGAATTCAGTTACCTTAAACAAACTGAAATATCTCGTAACAAACTACACCAAATCGCAGGAGGAAAGATAAAAACACGATGTAGCATATCATCATAATACACCCGTATAAATAAGTAAATAACAGTCTCAACGTGTCTTTTACAGGAACACACCCCGCTGCTTTGAGAAGGAGCATATATCAATATAATCACATACGTGTTTGATTCGTGCATAATGAATATGTAAAAGGTGTTCAAGTTTCAAATAAGGGTTTCAAAGAAGGGTTATAATCTTCTTTTTTGAGGGAAGGGTTATAATCTTGTTGTTTCTAATGTCCACCAAGCGAAAAATATGGAAATAAATTCCCGACATTAAATGAAAGAGCTCTAATATATGTATCCACCAACCGTAAACTATGGAAATAATCGACTGCCACGAACGAACCAGATTTGTAATCAAAGAGGGTTTGATTTTTTCTCTTCTTTTGTTTGTTGATAAAATAATCGAAGAGGGGTTTGATTTTCTTCTTCTTCTTTTTTTTGTTGATAAAAGATGGTTTGAATTTGATTAATGTGTTTTTCATACATGTGTAAAATGTAAAGTTGTTTGGTGTCAAGGAAGGGTTGTAGTCCTCTAGTTGACATTGCCAATTTCTCACCAACCGCAAAATAGGGAAATATTATAAAAGGAACTATTTAGAACCCAAATATGGCAGGCACATATTCATTTTGGTCATTGAAATTTTAGTATCATTTTCATATAGGAGACAAATAATGCCTTCTATTATAATAAACCAGTGATTAATTTTATCTTGAGTATGATAATGTCACAAATTAATCTGGATTTAAAATGGGTCTTCACTCTTTTTTCTTTTACTAAAAGAAAAAGATATTTATTTATTACAATTGATAGAGTACTTCAACAACAAACACAAATTCAACATCACGAAAGCGAAATGGATGAATCTGAGAACAAATTCGCAACACCCAAGGTAATAGCATAAAATGGAAAAACACCAATAAATAATATGATTAAATTAAAGTTACGAAAGTACTCATGTTTCTGGATATGCGGCGTTGACACCCAATTCATTTATGAAATATGTAATTGATCGAAGTTGATCCGTCAATCTTAACCAAACAAACACTACAATAAAACAAGAAATCAATAACTTGTAACACCAACACGACGAATAAAATAACGTCACACTCAAATGATAAAAAAAAGACTGAAGAAAACTCTGATTTATGTAAAAATCACTTATTTAGAATTAAAGATGGTGAAAATGAAGCAAACCATTAGTCAAGAACCAGTATATTTCACCATCAATGCTTTGCATATTCTTTTTAAAAAACAACTTTTATGGCATTCCGTAAGACATAGCCCAATTTGCAATACTAATATTGTTATGCTGGACGCCACAATTAGGATTCAATGTGGGACCTAACAGTTATATATGTGAGCTTTGGTTGATGTTTGCCAATGCGTCTACAAACCAAATAAATTAAGGTGGAATGCTAAGATTGTTCTTTAGACATTTGCTAATGTACTAAACAAAGTAAATTTTTATTGAAAAAGTTGTATAATTGTTAAATTTGTAAAAGTATCAATTTATATTTCAAAGACAAAAATCCTTAAAAAATTTCTTATTTATTGCTCTTAAGATACTCGTTAACAAGAATCATGTATAAAGTGAAAATAAAAGTGGATAAAATGAGTCACAATTTTATGGATTAAAAAGAAAAGCTTTTATTAGTAATTAGTAAAAATGTTAAATCTCTCGAAAATAAGTCTCACGATATTATCCCGACAGTGTATTGCAAGAAGAAATAATCATGTGGGTCAACTCTTATGTTTTCCATCACCCCATGTATATTAATAAAAAACTAAATCTAACGGTTGCAAAGCTTTGAGAATCTTTCTTGATAAAAACCTTCGCTGTTAATAGCAATGCTGATGAAACTATGCATGCATGTTTCTTTCCTATACTTTTTTTTTTGGCTTTCGCACCGGTTTCCGACCCCCCAAAGGTGGTCTACTAATCCGGCTCGTGCGTAGAGGCATGCACACTGGCCAAGCGTTGTTTTTCCTGGGAATCGAACCTGGTATTCCCCGGGTACGTTCTTGGAAGGAGCTCCTTGCCACTGGAACCCCAACAACCTGGTTGTTTCTTTCCGATATTTTATGGACACAAACTTGCGCATGCCTCTATTATTTTTTTTTTTTTATTAATCCTCTTATTAATCATAGGAGAATGAGGTCATTGTAATATGGAGTTTAATGAGAAGTAAGTGAACTCTAACTAATAATTGTCTCATATTTAGGATTCAAACTCAGATTTTCTTAAATACAATTTATTTTAAAGTGAAGTCCATGTTTTGGTTACCTCTATTCATCATAATTTGAAAAGGAAAACTCATGTTTGTTTTTTTTATAAGCGAATACAAAGGGTACTGAAAACCAATTACAAAAAGGTAAAGAATTACACACTTTAAAGATATAGAATTGGTTTCGATTGCCAATCCGAAAAGATAAATTTTTTATTACAATCCTCCCTACATATGAATCAAGACCACGATAGACGTTTAATGTGGTTACCATCTCAAAAGGATTTGTCACTTTGCCGTCAATAATATAGTCTTTATAGTCCAACAAAATACACAATGTTGTTGTTAACCACACTGAGACGCATTTTCTCCTGTCTTGGCTTTGCAAATATTGTTAAAGAGAAAGAAAAAAAAATCAGTACCACTTCACTACTCAAGCCATCAAACTAAACACCCATATATTTGAAAATCACCTTACACATAAGTTTTAGGACATATCGCGAACAAATGAATTTCATTAAAACACCACACACAACATTATTGATGAAAACCCTTAAAAAAATGAAAATCCTTACTAAATAACTCTCGTCCACAATTCTACTTTTGTTGGAAGTACTTGTCTTGAAACAAATTCGATCAATTATGCACGGTTCCTGGTTGACGAGAAGTCACGGATGCCATTATTTGATTTCTGATCTCCAAGTGCAAATTTTGGTCATAATCGAACACTTATAGGAAAAGTCGGTTAAATTCATGTATGCATAGTTTAAGGTGCACACAAAGGGCATGTGTCACAAGCATAAGGATTGACTTTTATGCTTTGATATGTCGCTATTTCCGCATTGGGTAATGATGTTTAAACACAAAAAAGGAACATCAAATACATCACTTTGTTTTTGTGAGTATTTTTAAAGCATGGTGTCACTTACTAGTGTTAAAATAACTCAATTATTTTGCATTTATGCATATTTACCAAAGGCACAAAATGTCAATGCATGAAACTATATTTTTGAATTATCCCATCAAAAGAATAGTTACTGCATGAGTATCAAATTGGTTTTAAAGAAACGTTTAAAAATAGATTATTTAGGGTGATTTTTTTTAGATTTTTTGAAATAAAAATTTATTTATTTATTTATAAAAAAAACCACTTTTGTCACTTTTAAGTGTTTGTTTAGGATTTTTTTTTAAAATAGAAACATTTTATATAAAAAAAAACATTTTTGACTCTAAAATGAAAAGCTATTAGGGTTAGTTTTTCCAAAATATTTTTTTCAAGAACAAGAAGTTAACACATGAACTAGTCAAAAATCATTTTTTAAACAAAAAAATATTTTTATGGGTAGTAAACAAAGAAAATTAGTTTCAGGTTTTTTTTTAAATCTCTTTAACCTTATCTTATGGCATAAATTTTTAAGAAAAATTTAAAAATAATTATGACAAATTTAACTTTTTTTACTGATACAAAGTTTCAACCGCCGTTTAACAGTGACTAATCTATGTCCGAGAACTTGTTGGATACAAGATATGGGTTCTCACCTCTCAGCCAATTTTTCTCAAAATGCAAGAGGAACTCATGACAACAATTGCTTAAGAAGTCTAAATCTTTTACTGGGTTGAATCAATCCATTCTTGATAATTAGAATATATCTATTTATAAATTACTTTTTAACTTATTTTAATAATTAAGCTTTCCATGTCCTTGTGTTTGTAGTGTGGATCAGGACCAAAAAATTAATAAGAAAGAAATGAAGAGTCGTCTAATTTGTGAAGGGATTTGTCAAAGTTATACACAAGGGATATGGCATGGTGAAGTAGTAATAATGTCAAGAGTTTCCCAAAGAGAGAAAGTTAATGTCAAGTGTGGATCAGCACTATGTATATATTCGCATGATACCGGAAGACATGATCTCTGAAATTGGAGAAGATTCTTTTAAAAGAGTGCATGCATATGATACTTTATAACTATTTTTTATGAAAATATAAACTATTGAGTTAATCTGTAAATAATTGAGTGTCATTTTTTTTAATCTCTTGAAGTTTATGTCTAAATTGTTTATGTTTTTTTTTAATTCTCTTGAAGTTAATTTCTAAATTATTGAGTTTTTTTTAATCCATAAAAAACAAGCTAAAAAAAAAAGAGTTTTGAAATTGTGGTTCACAAATAATATGGAGAGTACTATCATTTGATAACTTTTGCAGGTATCATGTGACTGCATATGTTCATCCATTCAGACCGTCGTTTCTATGAGACAGCATCTTATGGTGATTTTGTGTATACGGAATGAACATGAGAAAACCAGTCGTAAGACGGTTAAAGAGAAAAGTCTATAAGCGAAAGGTCTACAACCTTTGGGCAAGAAAATCAAACTCATTCAAGAGCATCACAAAATTCGATACGTTAATTATTAAAATTTGATGAACATAGTGCTTTAACGTGTAAACTTTTTTAACTATTTTGATGCTTTCCTTAAATCATCATGTGAAATCGAGAGGAAATTATGTTTTAAGGAAAATTGAGTGGATGTTTTGGTTCTATCCTCACAACGTGTAAACTTTTTAACTATTTCGATTTCCATGATTTCCTTAAATCGATGTGAAATTGAGAGGAATTTTTTTTTTTTTTTACGGGAAAAAAAGTTACTATACGATGGAAAAAAAAAGTTGTTTTTCAGAGAGGAAAACATAACTGAATGAAGTAGTTAAATCATTCTATTGTCTGAATACTTTATGATGAAATAGAATAAATTTACTATTTTTTTCAGGCAAACAAATTTACTATTTCATTGTTTGGACTGGTGACGGAATAAAATAAGTTATAACTTTTTTGTTCCAATTTTGTCTTTGTCTAAAATACTATTATGGAGTATAAAACCAAAACTTTAAAAATACTATTATACAAAATTATAGACATATCTTCTATTAAAATTATTACAAAATATATAATTATTGTAATAATAAAAATTTGAAGTCTTACATTTTTTTAAACTATATTTGAATATAAATACTATAGGATGAACCAGAAATACCTGATATTCAATTATTATTAATAATTAATTATAGTAATAGGTACTCCATCCGTTTCAAATTATACGAGGTTTTAAACATTTCATACGCATTAAGAAACATAATTAATTTTTTTTTTATGAGAAAGTGATATTATTAGTTGTTTTTACAAAATTGTCCTTACTAAATAGTATGAGAATGATAAATTAAAGAATTGAATAAAGAGAGAGAAATAAATAGTTAAGAATGTAATAGAAAAAGTAACATTAATATTTCATTGGTATGGTAAAACAACATATAATTTAGAACAAATTTGTTTTTTTAAAGACGACTTATAATTTAGAATGGATGGAGTATTAAAAAATGCTTCAAGCTTTGTTTTTGTAAAACAAAAATGACACAAGCTAATAACGAACTATGTGAACTGTTTGTATTCTTTTACGATAATAAATTGAAAAATGTTAACCAGTGTACCCCAAACATTTTTTAAAGTGGTAAATATTTATAAAAATACATATATTTAATCCATTGTAAATCAAAATATTTAATTTTTTCAGAGAATAGTTATTTATTTTAGTTAAGAAGATCCTAATCAATTTTACTATAACGATGAAATATTATTGCTAAAGTGATGACTTGAGGGAATCTTATTTTTTAAGGAATAATCGGATATATTTGTAATTTAGGACAAATTACTTATAATTTGGAAGGGCGGAATCTTATTTTTGACAAAATTAATTTAATTGGTCTTTTTTTTTAAAAAAAATTATCTTTAAAACAATAAATAACTATAATTAAGCGGAGCTAAGGTCCATTTTATCCAAACTGACACCCGAAGTCAATGCCTGAACTTCTTCTCTCCACTATAAATAATGCCTCCAAAGTCCAAGTACACACCCATGCATTCATTCATTCAAAACCTCCCAAGTCCCAAAGTCCATTAAATTGCAATCCCATTGTTTGCATGTGACTCCCTCCAACAAAAAACTAAATTAACACGATGACTGTGAACATAACCTCAATCAAAACTTCCTCCGATGGAATCTGGCAAGGCGATAATCCTCTCGATTACGCTTTCCCTCTCCTCATTATTCAAACCGTCTTGGTCCTCGTCGTCAGCCGCTCTCTAGCTTTTGGCTTCAAACCTCTCCGCCAACCTAAAGTCATCGCTGAGATCGTCGTATGTATCTCATAACTAATTTCTCGTATTCAAATTTATTTTTGCTTATATTTTATTACAGATGTTATCTCTCATTATTATAATACTAGTGCATATAACCGTGCGTCCGTCCGACGTGGTGTTAATTATAATTATGTATGGAGAGTGATTTTTTTATTTTTTTTATTTGCATGTACTGCAGGGTGGAATTCTGTTAGGACCATCAGCGTTGGGAAGGAACACAAGCTACCTGCACCGTATATTTCCTAAATGGAGTATGCCAACGCTAGAATCCGTCGCAAGCATAGGTCTTCTATTCTTTCTCTTCCTTGTTGGACTCGAGTTAGATCTAAACTCGATTCGCCGTAGCGGTAAAAGAGCATTCAGTATAGCTGCTTGTGGAATCACTCTTCCTTTCGTCTGCGGCATAGGCGTTGCCATTGTCCTCCGCAAAACTGTCGACGGCGCAGACAAAGCTGGATTCGGCCAATTCATCGTTTTCATGGGAGTTGCGCTTTCTATAACCGCATTCCCCGTCTTAGCACGAATCCTAGCTGAACTCAAACTCCTCACAACACGCGTGGGAGAAACCGCCATGGCAGCCGCTGCATTCAACGACTTAGCCGCGTGGATTCTTCTCGCTTTAGCGATCGCGTTAGCCGGAAACGGAGCCGATGGCGGAGACAAAAAGAGTCCTCTCGTTTCCGTTTGGGTGCTTCTCTCCGGCATCGCTTTCGTTGCTTTCATGATGATTTTTATAAGTCCTGTGATGAAGCGTGTGGCTCAAAGATGCTCCGTGGAGAATGAAGCTGTTGATGAAGTTTATATTTGTTTGACTCTAGCGGGTGTAATGGTTTCAGGATTCATAACTGATTTCATAGGGATTCACTCGATTTTCGGGGCGTTTGTTTTTGGATTAACGATTCCAAAGACAGGTAATTTTGCTGAGAGGTTGATAGAGAGAATAGAGGATTTTGTTTTGGGGTTGTTGCTTCCACTTTACTTTGCATCGAGTGGGTTGAAAACTGATGTGACTAAGATTAGTGGTGGAAAAGCTTGGGGGCTATTGGTTTTGGTGATTGCAACTGCTTGTGCTGGGAAAATTCTGGGGACTTTTGTTGTTGCTATGATGTGTAGGATGCCAGTTAGAGAGTCAATTACACTTGGAGTGCTGATGAACACCAAAGGACTTGTTGAACTCATTGTGCTTAACATTGGAAAAGAGAAAAAGGTCAGTTTCTTTGATTTTTTACTCCTATATTTATTATTTTCAACCAACTAGTATTCATTTAAGGGAACTTCTACGGTACACTCACAAAGTGAGGTGTACCGATACTCTTCATTCATAATTTTATAAATAAATGATCATTTTTTGTGTAATAAATAGTTATTTGTCAATATTTATATTTTATAGAACATCATTTTATAAGAAAAACCATCATTTCATTGTTTATAAAAATTATTGTAATTTTTTTACATATTATCGTAAAAAATAATCAATGTTCTTAATTATGAGTGATAAAAATTCAAAAAAAAAAATTAGTTCGTTGACACTTTTGATGAATAAGATTTAGTTATTATAATTATAAGTGATAAAAAAAAATATATTTTTCTTCAAAAAAACAACTCATTTAATTATTAATTTAATGAATGAGTGTACCGGTACACTTAAATATATTAAGTGTATCATAGAACTTGCCTTCATTTAATTAGTTCACTAATTGTTACGTATAAATTTTATTATAAAATAAAATCATAATAATACGCTCTATATTTATTAGTATCAAGTTGTAAAATAAATTTTCAACAATACCTTAATTAGTATGTGTATACTGTAGTTGTAGACCTGACTCTGAGCATGAATTTATCATAGCAGGCAGAAAAGATTTAATTGAAGATAGGGAATTTGGTTTTCTTCTCTATCTGAGATTAATTATCGTTACAAATAATTCTCATATTAAACAACAGGTCATGTTAAAGTGTCATGAGAAATTGGTTAAGGAATCTAAAAATGAAAGTTTTAAAGTGAAAATAAAACTTTTTATGCTTTCGAGAAGTTGACAACATAAATTCCAATAAAATACTTACCGGTTAACATTTCCCATGAAAATATAGTTAAATTTGGCTAAAGGATTTTAGTGGTGAGGATATATGCTGTAAAAAAAGTGGTGAGGATATAAAAGCTTTGATTCTGGTTAATTAAGAAAAGAGTGGTGATACATGTACACCCCCATATGGCAATACACCTATCCACACAAAATTCTGACATGGGACAACCTAAACCCCATACAAGTAGAAGAGAAAATATCATTATGAGATGAATTTACCAAAATATCTCTAATATATGGGGTGTACAATTGAGTGTGTGAATAAAAGGATGTTCACATTACATTTTCCTTAAGAAAAAGTGCGACTTGTGTCAAAAAAAGGAACAGTGTGACAGATGGTTGGCCTTTTATTGATTTGGTGGGTCGGCTTGACAGTTCTATAATACAAATATAAAGTATATACAAATAACAATTGGAACGTGTCCACATGAAAATTTGAACGATGTGTGCAAAGTTAAAATTTGTTTTCATAAGCAACTTGTTTGACTTGGTATATTTTATGGTAGTTTCAAATATTTAAGTGTATGATTGGGAAAATAATGTCATTTTGGTTGACTAATTTGGGATTGTTTTGCTGCAATTGGCTAGGCAGCCGTGTTGAATAAAGTTAGGAAATTGAAGTTAGATACTTAGATGAAACTATACGACTAGTCGTGTAGACCAATTGCATGAACTCTAATTTTCATGTGATTTTCTTTCTGGCCATTAATTGATTAGTGATAATGGTTTCTGTTTCATATGAATATGAATCTCGTGAAGAAAGACTTAGGTGGTTGCCTTCTTTAGTAGAGTACCTATCTACTTTACATGCCTATCTTGCATTTAGTATATGCTTTTTGATCAAATCATACATTATGAGTCCTTGCTATCAAAACAAGTAATGAAACACTTTAATTTTAAGCCGGTCATAAATTAGTTAGGAAGCTAAGTTTGATCAATCCATTTAAATTACTTGTACTAATTTACTCTCTCTTAATGGGATGGCGTGTTAACTTTGATTATCCTATCCTATCCTATTTTACTAGAAAATTAATATTGCCAAGAAAAGTCTAGTCTCTCCCAGCACAATGAGCTCTTTCCCACCACTTTCTTGGGTTGTAATAATGTTTGTTTACATGTGCATGGAATGCCATTCGATTGACCTAAGCTTATAGACTCAGCAGTCAGAATCAATTGATTATTATATCCTTGTTTTCATAGTTTCTAATGAGTTCCACCATACCATAATAATATTGATGATTCACTATCAGGAAAAAAATAAGTTAGTAAAAGATACATAAAGAGAAATATGAAATTTATCTATACTACAATCGCTAAATTTAGTGACGTAAAAACTAAAGATATATTTTATTTTCTCTACTGATTATATTATTTCTATGATAATTAAAAATATTTTTTTGACATGAAAGTAATTATATTATACCTATCAGGGCTTGCCTATATAAAAAAACATATCAGTGCTATTATTGGTTTGTTTTTGGATAAGTCGTTCCCAATCTAATTATTTTCAATTTGTCATTTTATCTTAGGCAAATAATAGTTGACTATTATTATTTATTATTAATATTAACTTGGCTGGGTAGCTTGACTATTAGTATAGAGAATAAACATCCTGCCTGGTGTCAAATTATTGCTAATCATAGCACAGAACAAATATATTTTACTTAACCTATGGTGATTAATTTTCTTTTGCAGATGCATCAAAACTAATGAAAGACATTAGAAATATTATCTAATGTTGCATATACATGACATGTATACAATAAAAATCATTCATTTTTTAAGAGACAGTACATATATACATTAAACAAATCATTCATTTATTCATATTTTTATTGGAATACTGTCCAATAAAAGTGAATCCCTTGAGTACGTGGCATGTATACAAGGTGCTAATGACATTTTCAATTACAAAATGTATCACTTCAGTTTACTTTTTTTTGGATACAATCCCTTCAGTTTTACTTTATCATTATATATGAAGAAATGGTATTATTATCGAATGTTATAATTTAATTTCATACTTTTTTTACTGGACAAAATTACAGGTTTTAAATGATGAAATATTTGCCATCTTGGTCCTTATGGCACTCTTCACAACCTTCATCACAACCCCAGTAGTGATGGCAATCTACAAACCAGCTCGTGGAATCGTAAGTAAGACAATTCGAAAGCTAGGTGACATGTCCACCCACTCTAAAGAAAACAACAATGTGGTGAATACTCTTCGAGTTCTAGCTTGCATCCACGGTCCAACCAACATTCCCTCTATCATCAACCTCATTGAGTCAACACGTAGCACCCAAAAATCACTTCTCAAAGTCTTCATCATGCACCTTGTTGAACTCACAGAACGTTCATCTTCAATCATCATGGTTCAACGTGCTCGCAAAAACGGTTTTCCATTCTTCAACCGGTTCAACCGCGATGAATGGTATAACCGTCTTGCTGGGGCTTTTCAGGCCTACAGTCAATTGGGCCGGGTCATAGTCCGGTCCACTACAGCCATATCTTCACTATCTACAATGCACGAGGATATATGCCACGCAGCAGAGGAAAAGAGAGTGACAATGATCATCTTACCCTTCCACAAACATTGGAGAATGGAAGTTGATGATGAAAATGACAAAGAGGCTCATGAGGTGCTGGAGAATGCTGGGCATGGATGGAGAGGTGTGAACCAAAGGGTACTTAAAAATGCTCCATGCTCTGTTGCTGTGCTTGTAGATAGAGGATATGGGCTTGGGTTGAAGAATTTGGGCCCAGATGGTAGTGTGGCCCAAAGAATATGCATCGTGTTTTTTGGTGGGCCTGATGATCGTGAGGCTCTTGAGTTGGGGAAGAAAATGGTTGAACACCCGGCAGTTGCAGTGACCGTTGTAAGGTTCGTTGAGCAAAATGAATTGAGTGGTAACAACTTTGTTTTACGCCAATCACCTGGCAAAAGTCCCGACGAAAACTATAGCTTCTCCATCGCAAAAATTAATCGACAAAAAGAACAGGTATTGATCTAACAAAATAACTAAATTATGCTTTGACCATAGCGATTTAATTTAATTAATGGCTTAAATATGTTATTAGTCAAATTTTGAGAAAATTATTCGTGAGGCTAAACATGTTTCAGCTAATCTTGATTTATTCTTGAGCATATATCATGTATATACTTACCAACTAATGTTAGAGGCTTTTTTTCTTAAACAAATCAACTTGCATATGCACAATATGAATATTTTTTTTATAAACATTGCTATTGATTAAATGCAGGTGTTGGATGAAAATGCAATGGAGGAGTTTCGAAGCAAGTGTGGTGAAACAGTGAAGTATGTCGAAAAGGGTAGTGGCAACGTTGTAGAGGAGGTGATAGCATTGGGAGAAAGTGCAGATTACGATCTCATAGTTGTTGGGAAGGGTCGGTTTCCGTCGACTATGGTGGCAGAACTAGCAGAGAGGGAAGCAGAGCATGCAGAGTTAGGTCCCATAGGAGATATACTTACATCCTCAATGGGTCACAAGATAGTGTCATCAGTTCTTGTTATTCAACAACATGATGTGGCATTGACAGAGGATGCACCAATGTACAAGGTTAAGGTGCATGATGAGAATGTTGCTGAGGTTTCATCTGGCAGGCATGAGATATCTATAGCAAATGCAGTGTAATTACTTGGTATTTTAAAGCATTATGGTGTTACATGGGTCATGGGAGACCAGACAACCCCCCCAAAGTAACACGATTATATCTCGCAAATGAGAGGAACTTCAAACCAAAGAAAGTTTCTCTATATAGTGAATTAGTGTTTAAAGTAAATATGTAATTATCCTTTAATTTTGGTGGGCTAATACCACCGTAGCAGCTCAAATCTTAAATTAAATAAAAGTTATAAATATCCTTCTTTAGGCAGGGTTTCACATGTATGAATTGGTTTGTTTCAAAAATTACAAATTCAATCATATTATATTGAACTTATCCACTAACGTAAACAAAAAAAGAACTTATCCATTAATTAAATAATTAAATTCAAATGGTTAATGAAGTTTAATAATAGTAAATTATTTGATAGAATATGAGTTTGAATTCTTACTAAAAACATCTATTGACCGAACCAGATCAGAAAAATATTTTCCTAGAGGTCCAAATTCAATGTGTTTAGAGATACTGGATGTGTTTTTATAATTCTGTTGTTGGAGATACTATATATGTTTTTATAGTTATTTTTTGATACAACCTATTTTAAGCTGTAGATATGATATAGCCTCTCAAAAGAAATAGAAATTTTAATTTTCTTTTTCTCAAACCATTTTACTCATTCTCACCTCAAATTTCTAAAATTAACTCCCACATGAGTTAACTCACATTCGGTATATCCAACGTGAATTAACTCACGCTCGGTACATACCAACGTGAGTTAACTCACGTTGCATTATGTTATAGAACTGCATAGACAGAACACAGAATCATTGTGCTTCAAACTCAACCAAATCGATTTTTCTCTCAAATTCTGCAAATTTCATCAAACTCAACCCAATCAACTTCAATTTCTACTTCAATTACAAGTGATTATAATCATTTGGCATTTTTTATTATTATTTAAATGTTAGATTTTTTTTATAAAAGTTGTGGAATTTTAAGGTTTCAGGGTTGATTTGCATGTTAGAATATCTTCGTATAAGAAGAGTGAGTCATAAGGGAATGCATTTCTAAGATGTTATTTTGAGTTTGAACATTGTCCTCTGTGGATTAAAATTTGTCAGTTGGCAGGGCAGTAGGATTAAGTTCAGAAGAATATATTGGAATGCACTAATTTATGTCCCTATCTTATATGAAGGAATTCGATGTGAGAAAATTTATAGTTGATTTGGTAGAATACAAAATGTGTTATCTTCACTCTTTTGAGTTTTCAAAGAACCTTGCATTATTTTTTTACACTAAATATAAGACACTTCAATTTAGTATAATGTAATGTAACACAACGCTTTGTTTATTGCCTGATTTAAACGAAGATGAAATTAAAACTAAATAAATTTGTCGCATTCTAATGTTTTGGAATTGTTTTTGCGTACTTGTGTATTTTTGTAAATTGATTTTAGGAATTTTAAAAAATGAACATAAGGTATTGAGAATGAATGTAGTGATAGTCGATAATTGATATTGTAAAAAATGCACGTTTAGAGTCTTAAAAAAACATCATCTTTGCCAAAAATTGATGGTTTGTTAGCTTACCTAAAATCAACTAAAGTTAACTCACGTCGGCGGTCAACGGAGTTAAGTCACGCGGATTCTACCGAGCGTAAATTACGTGGGGATTTTAGAGAAGAGCAATTTTCAAAGAAATATGATATAGGCCCTAAGTTCAAGCTAGTAAGGTCTAGTCCAAGTACAATTCGATTAGAGAAGGCTCATAAAGTAAGGATTTCTGCTCTTCCTCCTACACAAAACACTCGCGCCCTGCAGCCTTTCCAAATATATCCCTGCGTGAGTTAAGTCACGCTGCGTGACTTAACTCACGCACCTTATAATCTCTGCGTAACTTAGCTCACGCACCACTGGCCTATGCACGAGTTAACTCACGCACGTTGGCCGGTGGTCAGAACTGAAGAACAAACGTTTCTTGGACAGTGGTCAGTTTTTCAACATTCAATATACACGTTTCTTTTACCACTTTTACACGTTTTTTTACCACATTTATGGTAGATACAAACTAGGTTACCATTCCCACCTATAAATACCCCTCCAAAGTTCCTCATTTCTTCACACCATCTCACATTCTCTCCTCCCACTCTCTCCCCCTCTTTCTCCTTTTTTTTTTCTTCAATAGTCTCTAGGCTAGTTTTACCCCTTTAGGTATATAGTGAGCATCCTTGTTGGGGTAAATAGTGGTCAGTCGGCTTGGGAAAAAAGACATCATCCCTTAAGGTAAAATTAGGTTTGCTTCTTTTAACCCCAATATCTTTTTACCGTGGGTAAAAGGAATCATCTTGGAGTATAAAAAGAACCAAATTTAGATTTACCCAAGGGATCTTGATGTCTTTTTCTCCAACAGGACTGATCAGTATTTTCCCTAAGAAGGCTGCTCGTCGTATACCAAAGAGGGTAAAAAGAACTTTTTACCCCAAGAGCGTAAAAAGAAAATAAGTAGATTACTGAATTCAAATAAATTATATGTATCATCTATTGTGATGTATGAATAATATTAATAAAACGAGAGTTATATTTATTAATTTTGTTTTTTTATTTGTATTTATATTTGCATTTATTTTATGTTTATGATTATGTATTGAATAAATAAAATCGAATTTATTTTTTAATTTTGTATTTAATGAATAAATATTGAATTAGAATAAAATCGAATTTATTTTTTAATTTCAAATTTATTTTAAGTGCATAAATAAATTAGAATATAACAAATAAATAATTTAGAATAAAGTGAACAAATAATTTAGAAAATAAATAATTTAGAATAAAGTGAACAAATAATTTAGAATAAAGTAAATAAAATAATTTAGAATAAAGTAAATAAAATAATTTGAA
>Ga0315913_1002644_pt1 | contig 21202 bp, 5 predicted proteins | sample MpolsnodulesMG_FD_207736 | JGI IMG/M metagenome (GOLD analysis project Ga0315913, IMG submission 207736) | Medicago polymorpha root nodule microbial communities from Los Angeles, California, United States - small nodules | ecosystem: Host-associated > Plants > Roots > Nodule | place: USA... | reverse complement strand
GCAGCCGCCTCAGCACTACCAATACACTTTCTACCTCTTTTATCCCTCTTTTGCCATTTTGGCAAAGATAAATTACCATCATCTTGATCTTCTTTATGATGTTCAGTGGGAGGATTAAGTCCTTTAACATCTCTATTCGGGTGAGACCTCATGTGACCATACAAAGCATTCTTGGTTGGAAACTCCTTCTTGCAGAGAGAACAAGTTCGTTTCTCTATGCCATCAATTTCTTTTTCATCATCATAATCATCAAAACTAGCCCTATTATTACTACCATGTGTTGAGAAAGGGGTTTTCACCTTTTGTGGCTGATGAGAGAGTTTCTTCTTAAGAAAGTGAGATCTCCGGTGACCACCCAATGATTTTCCATTGCTAAAAGTTTTTCCACAAACATTGCACTGATGTGTAGGTTCTTGAACAGAAACCTCATTCTTGGCTTCATCTTCATCACTTGATAGCACACAAGCTGACCTTTTCATCCTCTTTTCTGACTCTTCATAGGTATCCTCACGATCATGCTTATGATCTTTATCAAAACTAGCCATATTATTATTTCCTTGTATTGAGAAAGGGGTCTCCACCTTTTGTGAATGATGATGAAGTTTCTGCTTAAGAAAGTGAGATCTCCGGTGACCACCCAATGCCTTTCCATTACTAAAAGTTTTTCCACAAACATTGCACTGATGTGTAGGTTCTTGAATAGAAACCTCATCCTTAGCATCATCTTCATCACTTGATAGAGAACAAGACCTCTTTATCCTCTTTTCCGACTCTTCGCAGGTGTTCTCAAAACCATGCTTGCGATCTTTATCAAAAATAGACCTATTATAACTACCTTGCATTGAGAGAGGGGTTTCTACCTTTTGTGAACGATGATTAAGTTTCTTCTTAAGAAAGTGAGATCTCCGGTGACCACCCAATGCTTTTCCATTGCTAAAAGTTTTCCCACAAACATTGCACTGATGTGTAGATTCTTGAACAGAAACATCATCATTAGCATCATCTTCATCACTTGATTGTGAACAAGAAGACCTTTTCATCCTCTTTTCTGACTCTTCATAGGTTTTCTCATAACCATGCTTATGATCTTTATCCATCGACCTGAGAAGAAATTAAAAAATAATTAGAAAAACAAGCAAAAAGAACGATAGACAGAAAGAGCTAATTAGCTAGGGTTACAGCTTATAATGATGAAGAAACAAAGCTTTTTTTTGCCTTTTGAGGATATGAAGAAGCAAATTAGAAATCCAACAAGTAGAAAGCTAATTAGAAAAACAAGCAAAAGAACGATGACAGAAAGACCTAATTAGCTAGGGTTACAGCTTACAATGATGAAAAACAAAGTTTTTTTTTGCTTTTTGAGGGTATGAAGAAGCAAAGTAGAAAGCCAACAAGTAAAAGCTAATTTGAAAAACAAGCAAAAAAACGATGAGAGAAAGATCTAATTAGCTAGGGTTACAGCTTACACTGATGAAAAAACAAAGTTGTTTTTGCTTTTTGAGATATGAAAAGCAAATTAGAAAGCTAATTAGCTAGGGTTTTTATCGGTTTGAAAGTCACAAGAATGGAAGAACGAGTAAAAACCTGAAACATGGACCGTAAGGAATAGAGAAAGGTGTAATTTTGGAGAGAATTAGAAGAGGAACGATATCTATATATTCTCTCCCAAAATGATATGCAATTAATTCTATTCAATTTTAATTATGTAACAGATTTTAATACCAGTTAATTCGTTTTCTATAAAAAAAAGTATACTAATTAATTCATTCCTTCTTTTTTATTTTATTTTTATGAACCATTCCTGGTTTATATTTTTTTTTTGGTGAATACCATTCTTGGTGTATATATATTTTTTTCTGAAAGATTTCTGGTATATATGAAAATTATATATATTCTCTTTGTATAAAATTATAAGGTATCAGTAACTCTAAGATTATGAAAATTTATATAAAACATTCAGAATATTTCTTTCTTTGTATTTTTTTGACAAAAAAAAATTTCTTTGTTATTATTCAAAATAATAATAATAATAATAATAATAATAAAAAAGCTCATTCCCCTAAGAAAAATGAAAAATAATAAAGCTCGTTATCAAATATAAAGGTTATGGTTTAAAAATGAGTAAACTACCAAATTCGTCGGTGATTTTGTAGGACGTTCTCAAATAGATTTATGATATTATAAATAACGATCCTTGATTTTATAAAATTTTACTCATATTAGTCTTTCGATAGTAATGTTAAAAACTATGGATGGGGATTGTCCCAATTCATGATCATTTTGATTGTAATTATGCTATTTTAGGTTAGCAATGTTTAAAACTACATAGAAAATGATTAGAATATGGCGATCTAATTGATAGTAAATAGTTAAATATAACCAACTACGGTTTAATAGAGTTAGAAACTTTTTGTAAAATATTTATAATCTCACCGAAATTGACAACAAGGAGAATCAAACTTGAGACATTGAGTACACACAAAAAAACTTGAGACCTTGAGAGTAACACACTCTAAGGTTCTAACTTCTAAATACATACAACCAAGTCAAACATTATACATGCATCTAACCATTTTCTTGAAATGTAAGGTTGAGTCAGTGTCTTTAGGTATCTTGGTCTACCTAGGCATGGATGATAGGTTTAGAAATTATCTATTTTTATGGCCTTATTTAGTTTAATAATTTAGTGATTTTAATTATTTTTATTTGCATTTTACTATTTTTTGTTTGTTTTTCTTTTTCTTAGGTTATGAACAAGAGAATATGAAGAATGCGAAGGAAATTAACAATTAATCCGGTTTTAATGATGAAGGATCAAGTGATGGAAGTTAGAGACAAAATCAAGAAAAAACGGGCTGAAAAGTCAAGACAAGTGACATTGCGACTGTAGCTAAAAGCCCATTGTCTGTCGCCAAAGGTCAGATGATGAAAATATAAGAAGTAAGTACTGAAGGCAAAGAGCATTTCAAATGCCTGTAACACATGATTAGGGTTGTACTGGCCTATGGCCTACGACTCTTGGAAAAATGTCGGTTACACTTCAAAAAGTGGATGGTTTTTGCACAATTAACATCATTCGTCATGCTTAGTTTAATGTGCACAAATTTTGTCTGATTTAAATAGTTTTCTTTGACACTTGTAACTCTTTTTTGTCAAGTAGTTTATTGGTTAGAAATTCATCTTTTTTAAAGTGAATAAATGGAATGTTCGGAGTTCGAACTCCGACCTCTACATATATTATGCATTGTTGTGCCTTGTTATTTGACCAACAAAAGAAGTTTCCATTTTACTTTTTTTCTTCTTCTTATATTTAGGGGATGTATTGAATTAGGATTCTTCGGGGTTTTGAAAGACTTTTTAATCATGAAAAAGTCTTATGGTATTCAATCAAGACTCTTTACAAGACTCTTTACAATTTAAAAAAAGTCTTGTGGTATTCAATCAAGATTCTTTGCCATTTTAAAAAAGTCTTGAGGTATTCAATCAAGACTTTTCATCACTTAAAAAAAGTCTCATGGTATTCAAAATCATTCAAATTTTGAAGGATTGTTTAATAAATTGGATTTTGATGGATTTTGTGGAATTTTCTAGTGCAATTTTAACAAAAAAAAGTCTTTCATGAAGACATGAGATTTCTTGAGATTGTTTTTCTTTTAAAAGTTTACTATCTCTTTCTTATCCCTTCTTCCTTCTCTCTCTCTTCTCTCTTTTCTCCTCTCTCTCTCCTCTCCCTTCTCTCCTCTCTTTTCTCCCTTCTCTCTCTTCCCCCTCTCTCTCCCTCTCTCAATCTCTCATAAAGAATAAAAATAAAAATAAGAGTCTATATTGAGAATAGGGTTAAATATGTTTTTCGTCCTTACATTTTGCGCCCCTTTGAAGAATAGTCCCTACATTTCATTAAATGTTTTTAAAATCCTCATATTTTATCTTCAATATCAAAATTAGTCATTGTTGTTAATTCTCTAATAGAATGCTGATGTGGCAGTTAGTGGATCCCAATTATTTTAGGTTAAATATGTTTTTGGTCCTTACATTTTGCATGACTTTGAATAATAGTCCTTATTATTTTAGGAATTTTAAAAACATTTATTGAAATGTAAGGACTATTTTTCAAAGTCATGCAAAATGCAGGGACCAAATACATATTTAACTTTAAAATAATTGGGACCCACTAATTGCCACATCAGCATTCCGTTAGAAATTAACAGCAATGACTAATTTTGATAACGAAGATAAAATGTGAGAATTTTAAAAACATTTAATGAAATGTAGGGATTATTCTTCAAAGGGGCGTAAAATGTAAGGACTAAAAACATATTTAACCCTTGAGAATATTATGATAGAGTTGTAATCATTTCTTTTTAATGAGTCCTTAAAACTTATAAAATCTTTTGAAATCTTACAAATCCATGAAATCCTTTAAAATCTTATGATGTAAATCCATTGAAATCCAATCCTGATAGTTTTTTAAAATCATGAAAGTCATTAAAATCCTACAAAATCTTTTAAAATCTTTGAGACTTTTTTAAGCAAAAATTGTCCTTTAAAATCCTAATCCAATACATCCCCCTTAGACTATTTAGTCCTTTGTTTGTGTGGAATGCCAATACAGCAGCTGAAGTGGCAAGTCTAGTAGCCAGATCAGCACAGTTAATGTTCGATTAACGTTTTGGACGTGAATGACTAACGGAAGAGACATTGGGGGAGTTTTTGGTTCGTTTCATTGATCCAGAGATGTGCCTAATAACGAGCAACACTTTTAGAGACCCAAATGAGGGTTTACTCGTTTTTTTTTCTTCCTGCATAGTATTTTCTAATTCTATTTTTGGTAATACATTTAATTAGGAAATAAGTTGATCCCAATACTTATTTCTTCTTCTTTTTTTCTCTTTATTTGAAACACCCCACATTTGCTTATATATTTGTGATTTTCATTTTTATACAATCTTGTCATGTCAATTAAAAGTTTTTTTTTTTTAGGAAATGTTAATTAAAAATTTGTACTAACATATTCGCAATTTAAAAAAAAAATCATATATCATATATGCATGCACTCATGTTCGTATCAACGCAAATGCAATCATTTTAAGTATCCATTCAAAGTGATTAGCGATTCAGGACTGAAGACAAGAAATTGCGAAGACTACGTGCACCAAGGTAAATAAATGGAGATCACATAAGTCAGTAATTTTGAGCCTTTAATTACATTAATATGGAACCAAAGAATTTGGTATCAATTGATACTATCTCTTTATTATTTTGATTTACTACTCATTAAACATTCTTATAAGAATGTTAACAGTCGGTTTTTACTTCCTTGTATTTCCTTTTTTTTTTACTTGTATTTCTAAATCCAATCCTTTTACTGATATCATCAGTGAATTCTTATTCTCTCTTCCCTTAAGGGCAAAAATATCTTTTTATTCTGTTTTAATATATTTCCTTTAATGTAATCCTCATTTAACACTCAAGTTTTTTTCTCTCATACAATAACCCCTCTACCTCCCCTCTAATTGTATTCCAAAATCATCATAGAAAAAAAAAACAATTTTCAATCTGAATAGGCAAAAAGAAGATGGACATGTCAATGTTGAGGAAGTACAAGGTTCAAATCCGGTTTGTGTTTCTAATCGCATTCTCTATTGTTTGTGTGTCACTACTTTTTCTAAATTATTCTTATTTGGCTAGCAATGATAGTGAAATCACATTCTTATTTCCTAACATGAATAATGCAAAGCGTTTTGAAGAAATAGCTACTACACCCTCAAATTTTTCTTCCCATCTCGATGAAACTATTTGTTGTACCACTACTACTAATCAAAGCAATGCTACCAATATTGGAGTCACATATACACCCATAGTTTCCCCTCCTTTGATTGAAGAGAATGTCGATGAAGTATTTACGAAGTTGTCACCAACAATTCCGGATCCTTGTTTAGGTCGATATATTTATGTCTATAATCTTCCTAGTAGATTCAATGAGGATTTGTTGAAAAAATGTCACACTCTCTTGAAATGGGAAGATTTGTGTCTTTACTTATCAAACTTAGGTTTAGGACCTAAGATTATCGAGGAATCAAGAAAGAAGGTGCTATCCAAGAAGAATTGGTATGCAACAAATCAATTTTCACTTGAAGTAATTTTCCACAACTTGATGAAACATTACAAGTGTTTAACCAATGATTCATCATTGGCTTCAGCAATTTATGTACCATACTATGCTGGTCTTGATATAAGTCAATATCTTTGGGGATTTAATGTTTCAATAAGAGATGAATCACCAAAAAAATTAGTGAAATGGGTAGCACAACAACCTCAATGGAAAAGAGTATACGGTAAGGATCATTTCATGGTTGGTGGAAGAATAGGTTATGATTTTAGAAGAAGAAGTGATAAAAATGAAGATTGGGGAACAAAGTTAATGTTTTTACCGGAAGCAAGTAACATGTCGATGTTATCAATAGAATCATGTGGTTATGATAATGAATTTTCAATTCCATATCCAACTTATTTTCATCCTACTAATGATGCTCAAATTTTTGGGTGGCAAAGAAAAATGAGAAAAATGAGAAGGAAATATTTGTTTTCATTTGTTGGTGCTCCAAGGCCTAATTTAACATCTTCTATTAGGAATGAGTTAATCGAACATTGTGAATCTTCCAAGAGTTGCAAACTTGTTGGATGCTATTATGGTCATAACAAAAATCGTTGTGGCGATCCTATTCATGTTATGGATGCTTTTCGAAATTCAGTTTTTTGTTTACAACCGCCGGGGGATTCTTATACAAGGAGATCAACTTTTGATTCGATTTTGGCGGGTTGTATTCCTGTTTTCTTTCATCCACTATCAACAAACAAGCAATATGTGTGGCATTTTCCTACAAATAGTTCCAACTACTCTGTGTTCATACCTGAAAGTGATGTCAAAGAGAAGAAGATAATGATCAATGAGACATTGCTTAAGTTATCAAAAAGGGAAGTGTTGGCTATGAGAAATGAGGTGATAAGTCTAATTCCAAGAATTGTGTATCGTTATCCAAGTTCTAGATTAGAAACACTTGAAGATGCGTTTGATGTAGCTGTGAAGGGAATCCTTGGAAGAATTGAAGCAATGAGAAGAGATTACAAATGGTAACTATTCTTAGCATGCAGAAATTGTTGCTCATTAACAATTGCATTTACTTTTGTGTAATTTGATCTTGAGATTAGGCAGATTCTTTTTGTATTTCCTCCAACAAAAACAAAACAAAAAATTCATTTCTTTAATTGAGGTTTATATCTCTTTCATTTTTATTTGAGTTTTGATTTTATGATTTACTTTGTTGGAATTCTAGTAAGTGATAATGATAGATCAAATGAAGGAAATATAAGAAAAATAACTCGTACTAAATGACTTCAATTTTTTTTTTGAGGGGGGCTTAAAATTTTAGATGGAGATACTTTAAAGCAATGATTTCATGGTTTAGTTTTTAAAAATAAAAATGATTAATATGGTTTATTAATAATATTTTTACGACATTTGTTGATGGTTATTACATTTTATCTACCTGATTCAAGGTTTCCATGTTTCAAATTTTCTTCATACATCGAGATAGATTTGTACTATTCTCATCCTTTATTTCATTATAGCATTAGTTACACCAATGATTTCTCTTAAAATTTGAATTTTTCTTTATATGTTCTTCATCTGTATTGGTCTCAGTCTGAGATGATTTTCCTTGTTAGACCACTTTACAGCGTGTTCTTGCATTGCAAAATGGCGGAGCCTTCGTGCACTCGAAAAAATTAAAAAATTAGCAAATCACAAGTATATTTTGTGAGATTTTAAATAATTTTACGACAATTTTAGTTTTAGGCAGATCCAAATTTCTACAAAGTGGTGTAGTTATCCACCCGAAAAAAATTAGAAAATTAAAAATCATATGTCCATTTTACGAGGTTTTAAACAATTTTTTCAACCGTTTTAGTTTTCGACAGTTTTAAAAGTGGCATACATGACTTTTGTCACACTTATACTTGATTGGTTAGCGGAGGTTTAACGTCCTTCTAGTTAGTGGGGGGCTTCAAACCTCCTTTATATCGTTCTGTCAATTGAAAAATCTCCCAATTAACCGTTGTATTAGAAGGGGAAAAAACACTTCATAATTTATAGCAGGAGTAAAATATGTAATTTATTTTTTAAAGTACCCACCCGAGTTTTTTAGTCAAACTCTGCCATTTTAACTTCGTACTTAACTCTTATTACAATTTTAATTTTGTGTTTATATATTATAGTTTATTTTAGTGGCCAAGCCGATTTTTTTTTTTTTACTCCACCACCGGCAACTAGTTTATTTTATTCTTATTTTGATACAAAATGGTTTTTTTTTTTTTGACAAAATGGTTTTTTTTATTTGTTTTCACATTAATAGTTCCTAAAAAATAAGTATATTTATTTATCTTTCTAATGTTTTATACTAGATTTAGACCCGCGTATTGCGTGGTTATCGAAGTCCACAACAAAAGGATGCATATTTGTTCACACATATTACAACTCTCTAAATTGATAACGAAGTAAGTTAGTGATCGTTGTTGTCAATAATCAATAGTAGTAGAAGCATGTTAAAGGTTGTGAATATGTCTGAGGTAGTAGATATCAATTCCATTAAAAAAAAAGTGGTTATGTATATGAGTTCTACAATATTTTTATTTTTTTAAAATGTTTACATTAAGGTGTAACTTTTAATTTTGAATATGTACTGTAATCTAATCATAGTCAATTGTATTCAACGACGGGGAAATGCATGAATCTGTCCATTAATTTGATTTTAACACTTACGTATTAAAATATTTACGTTCAAAAATTTCGTTAACCCTGTTTGTTTTTGTAATGAGATATTGCTCTATAATCCATTATGTGTGAAGCAACACCTGGAGCAAAACTTTAAATTTGTTTAATAATTAAAGATATGTATTAGCTAGCATATCCATAATGATGGATGAGAGATGTATTAATTTTTGTGGGGAAAATTGTTATAATTGTTTTTAAAAGAAAAAAAACTAAGAATGAATGAAATAAAAGAGTTCAACCTCAAAGCAATGTAAAAAGCAAAGTAACGTTTAGAATAGGAGCTAGTTGAGGTCATCCTAACTGTTTTGAGTGTGAAATTTGATTATTTTTTTTATTTTAAAAAAAATAGTAACATAAGCTAAACTTTTTCAAAATTTGAGCCATGAGACCCACTCCAGAAGATCTTGTTTGCCTTGCAGGAATCCCTCTTCCAACAGCCTAACCTCCACAAACCATGGCCGGCAAGAATTTTTTTTGGGTTCCCAGTGGAATTTTAACTACGACAAGCATATCCTCAAGGGAATTGGCTATGTGACCAAAATTGATGATCTCACACTTACTTAAAAGAAATGAAAGGATTTTGGATCTCAAAAAGGTATTGGCGACTAACTTGTTTGAATTTTATTTCTAAGGACTTTATTGGCATATACTACTTGTATTTCGTTGCCAAGAGATTTTTTTTTTGTTTGGAGCTTAGCTCCTTTTTCTCACCAAAAAAAAATAGAGAGGAGGAAAGACATAATAGATGATGAGAATGTTGTTTATATATTTTGTGACCGTTTAGATTATATAAGTGAGGTGGCAAAAATAGAATTACATAGTATGCAAAAAAATTACAATATCCCTAACTTAAGATCAATGCACCAATGTAGAGCTTAACCTCTACTTACTCAACAGACAAGTAAATAATGCTCCACTCAATCCTTGCTTTGAATAAACTGACCAAGATCATTTCTCAGACACAACTACATGTTGACGTTGATAACCAGCATGCCTTTGCTGGATTAACGGTCATTACAAAATTAACAACATAGATTTGAATCTCTAATAAAGTACTTTCTAAATCTCTTATACATTCAAAATCTCAATAACGAATACTTTATTTCTTCTGAAAAATGGAATCTTTCTGTAATCTCAAAAAAGAAGTGCTTAAACTTCTAAGTCGTTGATAATATGAAGAAATATATACTTTTCTATGTATAGGGGTTTCACTTTCCTGATTTCATGTGAAACATAAGAGACTATGTTAGCAACAGCAAGAGGAAGTGGGGTAATCAAGAAAAATTGAAAATTGAATGAATGTTACTGCGGCAACAAGTGTCTTCCAGACTTCCAGTTGCACCTCACACAATGGAAATGCACATTTGAATCTCCGGCATCGTTGTCCCATTATAAGTTTTTTTGACTGGTTGTTCCATTAGAAGTTAGAACCACAGAATGACACTAAAAGTTTGAAGCAATTTAGAGTGGTATTCATCCAGTTTTGAACAAACTTGATGGAATCTGAAAGAAAAGAAAAAGTGGATAATCAGCCAATGATTTAAAAAAAGAAAACACAGGAGGAAGGAGGAAATAAGTAACATTTTTCATGTACAGCATACAAAAGAAAAATACCCTGCAAACTGTCAAACCGGAGGTATCAATCAAACTATCTAAAGTTATAGAATTCTCTCTCGCACACGAGTGACTAACAAATCCTTTTCGTCTTCAGAAGACAATAACTTTCACCCTACTGCAAAATGGCAGCTAGTATTTTGTAAACCTTGAAACCGAATCAATAAGTTGGCAGAGCTCAGTCGCCAAGTGGTACATAGTTTGTCTTGAAAGAAGTAAAAATATGTGGTGTGAAAGTTAATTAAATTTAAATTAATTGAAATAACTTAGCAATATACGTTCATTTTACAACATTCATAACTATATCAAGTCAATACTAAATCAGAGGGAATGTATTTTGTCAATAGACAAAGTTAAGAGACACTTCTATACACCACCAATTCATGATTCTCAAGAAGGGAAGCTGAATTTTACAAACAGTAAACTCAAAATCAGGAAGCATGGGATAACAAGTGGATTTTCATTCAGTTCTTGAAGAAAAAAACATGTGTGATTTAGTGACATAAATAACATTCATAAAGAAGAAATGCACTACCTTCACATGATGAGGCATAATCTTGACATCAAATGGAACATGAAGCCACGCTTCAGGTGAATGAAGAAGAAAATTCTCCGGCTTACTGGTATAAACATCTGCATACTGATGAATGTTATAAGCAAAAGCAGATTCTTGTCCTGTGCTAGTGAGGAATGTTGCTCCAAAAGATTCGTTAAACATCATCTTCATCTTGATCCGTGCCTTTTGTCTTTCCTCATTAAGTTCTTCTAGAAGTGATTTGCAAGCTGTAGTTCTCACACTATTAGCTGCAGTTGCATGCAACTTACCAAGTAGTTCCTGTATTATATGAAACTTTGCCTGCATTGTTCAACAGGATATAAGGCATAAAATGTGACGGCTTCAAGATATCTCTCCAAAAGTAATTACACTGCTAAAGTGTTAATTATAAGCCTAAAATAAAGAATAAGGAACTTTCTATCTATAATAACTACATAAATTGTTCATTTATACCATTTTTTAACAACGTTAAATCCAATTTTTTTATGACAAAACTGTAAATTAAATACACACACACACCCATTTACAACTCACATGTCAACTTTTCAATATATATTACCCATGTATAAGTAAAAGGTTTAAAACGGGATTATAAATTGTAACATATCACTATTCACGCCATAACTTATTTGAAGTACAAGAAAAACAATAACTTATGTCTCGGTGCTCTAAGAAAAGGCATTAAACAACTAGATGCTCATTTTACTCCGAGAAAATAATAGCAGTGTCCTCTGCTAATTAATAAACCTCTTATGCAAGATAAATAACATCAATTCCCATAAACTATTGTTACTAAAAGTAACAAAAAAACATCAAAGTAAATGTGCAAGTATGGAATTGCAAGGAAATAATTTTAGCAAGGACAATCTAGAAGGATACCTGCTCAGTGCGGTACGTATCTTCATTTTGCTTCTGTATTTCAGTCTGCATTGTTTAAGAAATAATACATATAAATATGTCAATGTTTCAGGTGTTGACAATGACAACAGTTCTACACGCATCAGTACCTCAATAAAACATTAAAAAGGGTAGCACTAAAACTCCCGCATATGCAGGGTCCGGGGAAGGGGTCCCACCATTTTGGTGTATTGTACGCAGCATTACCCTGTTTTTACACAAGAGGCTGTTTTCCAGGACTTGAACCCGTGACCTTTCAGTCACATGACAACAACTTATCATTGCGCCAAGGCTCCCCCTTTAACTTCAAGAAAACATTCATCAAGTAAAATTTAACTTCTTAAATGAAATTCCCAAACATAACTATCTTACCCATTGCATAACCTTTAAGATTCCTATTGACATTTTAACAATTACGTGTGTCTAGGACATCAAAACTTCAAAGTCATGGGATTACGTTCTAGCAAATGAAAGATAAAGTTGGCTATAACATACCATGAATGAGTTCACCCTTCTTCGGGCTGACGATGTAAAATGTCTAAATATATGCATATAATGTCTAAATATATGCATATACTTGCAGACAGGAAACAAGTTATAGTAGAGTATTAGCATGTTTACCAGAGTTATATGAAACTCGTGAAGAAGGAATGCTAACTCATGGTACTCATCAATATGTAGAAGACCCAGACTCATGATAGATAATGATTAGCAATGTAAAACATCTACATATAAATGGATTAGATAGCATGCATACCTCTAATTCATGAATGATTGCGGCTGTGCGCCAGCCTGCCTTTGAGGGCCCTCTCAAGTCGCTAAAAAGGTGATCTCCAAAATATATCACCTAATAAAAAATGTGAATTTTAGCATTCTGTGGCCTCTGTATGAAATAAACTTATATTGGAATAACGTATATTGTCAAATTGAAGTAAATAGAAGAAATATTGTGAAGTAAATAGAAGAAATATTGTGAAGTATGGTTTATAAAACATTAAATAAAGCATACCTCTGGGCCTTTCCACTTGGTTATTTGAAGAAAGGATTTGAGGCATCCATGATAATAAATTTTATTTGGAAGAAATTCATCAACCTTGGTAAAAGTTAAGTTGTCCTTCTCTGTATCATATAAACTGCACAGAATAGCCAATGATATCGGAACCATTCCAAATAATTCAAGATTTATGATAAAAGATACGAGTAAAGAACGATGTGATCTAATTTATAGAAGAACTATGTTAGAAAATATAAACAAGCATCATATCACATGGAATGTATTGGCTACAAACCGGAATGGATGCTCGGATGTATAAAACTGCGGTTTATTCGCCTGGGCAATCACAACATCAAACAGATCTGTCCAGGAGTCACTACTGTCCAGAGAATCCTAATAAAAAAAAAAAAAAAACATTGAAGAGTAAACTGAAGGAAATAATGACCTGATACAAAAGGGGAAAAACAAAAACAAAATATTAAAAATTAAAAATTACATTTAAAACCAAGTGCAGAACTACCAACCAAACAATTAAAAGAGACATGACCTTTGAAGCATAAAGATTGACACGGACACTGGACACGACACATCGACACTGCTTACGTCCTAAATATGACATAAAATAACACACACATTACATAAAATGAGTATCGATTATAAAATATCTAAATTGAGAATCATGATGACCACCAAGACAGAATGAAGATGAAGACCATAACAAATGAAATAGGAGGGAAATTGGAAAGAAAAATGGAGACAGTAGAAAATTAAATCGTTTCGAAGGTAGACATGAAAACTTATCAAATGCCTAACTACATATTATTGCATTTCTGTGGAAAAGCTTTTTATTTCTTTCTTTCTTTATTAAAATATAGATGTGTTCATCTCTCTAGTTTTTTGGGGGAGTGTCCAATTAGTGCTGGACGTGTGTCGAAAGGAAGAACAAAGTTTTTTGGGGGATACTTGTGTGAGGCATCTGACAAGTGCCGTCCGGATGTCGTACAGGCAAGGTGTCAGATGTGTGTCGGACATGTCGACACACCTAAACTTAGGAGTGTCGGTGCTTCATAGGTCCTGACAACCAAGCGTCGTTGTTAACCATCTGAGTGAAGTGCAGTTCACATAACTCAAGAATGTAGCTGTCCCACCCTTTTAAAATATTTTTTCAGGCTATGTTTTGATGAAATTTAATCTCCTCGTTGATCAAAAACGATAGGGAAAAATACTAAGAAAGCACAAATTCACTCCAAAATCAGATAACAATTATAAGTGAAACAATTTAAGTCAAGTCATATAAAGAAACTAGGCATGCCTGCACGAGTTTAAGGTCTATAGATACATGTCTTACAATAAAGAACAAAACCATGAAGTCTGTAATCTCCAGAATTTTCTGATAATGTTGGATATGCATCTCTACTAGACACTAGTTGCTAAGATGAAATAGTCCACACCAAGTAATCATCTAGAAAAATGAAAGCAATGTCTAATAGAATCTCTAGTTAGAGCTGCCATCATCTGGATGTAAATTTCCTCATTATTTATAATTGATTGCATTCACTATTCCATATATACTCTATAGCACTCTTTGAAGAACAATTTGCAAGTTAAAACAGGATAAAAGCTAAAGTAGAGTTGGAGCTCTGTCTGGCTCAAAATTGATTTACATGCCACAAATGCAAAGACTGTGGAAGACTGCTTCCCAAATTAAGAAAAAGTTATTAAACTCTAACAGATGCAGTGAAGGCTAAAGAAAACATTCCATGATACATACAAAAGTGTGGATATGATTCCATGCAATCAAATACCTCCAACATAAAACGCATCCCACCATCAACAAAGTAATAAGGAGAATTTGTCAACAAAAAAAGCTTCTTTCCCTTCTCCTTTAGCATCTTGAGAAAACATAAAATCTTGCCCTGAAATATTCACAGACAAGTAAATAACAATTACAAACTCTCAACCAGAAGATAAAATAACACAATTTGACACAACAAAACAATGTCTACCTTGATAATAGATAGATACAAAAATATAATATTCAAACTGAATTAAGATACTAAATCCTGAAATAGATTGTCTGAACATGTTGTATACCACTTATTGCAGAATATGTTGAACACATTCATTTACAGATAATCAAAATGTGTAAAATGTTTTGAACTTACATTTTTCACCAAGTACCTATGTGGATCAGAGAGAATTCCTCTATGAACCAGGCCACTTCGGTGGACATGATCAATTGCACAAATAACATCTTCATAAATGTAGGAAGCATCAAATTCTAGCTTAGCATCCACGAAGTACTGCACTATATCTGCAAGGAGGCATGCCTACAAAGTAAAACCGTAAACAATTGGCTCTCGATCTAAGATTTTATGGCAGAAAGAGAATTCATAAGTTGATAGGCTATAATGGAGTTGGAAAATGAAATTGGCAGCATAGTTTTAACTGAGATTAACGCTGAGTTCCTCTAATATAGGCTTGATCAAAATATGGATCCTTAGTTTAATCGGCTGTAACTAGTTTTTAGATCATTTAAGTTTTTCTTCTCTTTCCTTCAAAATAAGCACATACATATGGGCCTTAAAAGAACAAGTTTTATCCAATTCTAGCTAACTTTATGTTCATTTTACATTCGATATATAAGCACTGCTCTTCGTTAACTAAGATGGTATAATCACGATTCCCGGTGCTATACCTTATCTCTTACAAGAAAGTAGCAAACAGATATCTAATTGTGCTCCACATCTTATGCCAGTTTCTTCTGATGTATTGGGATTAGGCGAAGCCTTTTTGGTTGAAATTTGAAGATGCTATGTCAATGGAAGTCAATCATTTGTCTATATAGTTTTGTGATGCACGTACTCAGTAGAATGATAATCTTTTAGGACTGGTATCTAATGTAGTATAATCAAGAGATAGGAAAATAGGATAGAATGAAAACAAACTCCCTGTGACAGTAATACAGTATGACAAACAGAGGGCTGCACATTTATTTCAACAATCACATGCAAATACATCATGGAAGTTTCAGGGAAACGGATTCCACGCAGTTACTGCATCAACACAGTAACCGCTGCCGACCGTCCGATCAAAAAATAACGGTTGAGATTGAAACTTTGTGAAATTGTTCAAACTGTAAGGAACAAATCAGAATCGTAAGATCAGTTTTTAACTACCAAGATCGCGTTCTGCGTGAAGCAGTTACAGCAGGCGAACCCGGTCCAAGTTTCAGAGAATAAGGATAATGTAGATACAAGGATGTTTTCCTGCTAAGATTCGAGAGCCCCCCGCCATCCCCCACGCCTTCCATAATTTCCATAGCTATTACAATACATAAAACACACGACTGTTGCACACAATTTAATATAACTATAATTAAAGAAAAGGAGACCAGCCTAGCATGCTTAATTCTCCTCTGATACTTGGTTATCTAACATAAGCTTCTGTGACATGTGAAGATAAGTACACGACTCGTTGTTACCGAGGCAAAGCTTTAATACTCAACACTACCAAAAGTGCTCTAGTCATGTACTAGACAATTATTATCAGACTAATTATTAGAATGACAAGGAACATACCTCACTAAAGCAGAAGAAATCCATCAAACCAACCAGTGATCGAGCTTGATCACGACCAATGTGTCGTGTACCATATGCCTCAATTATTTCACTTTGGCTCAGCTGTAAAATTTGGAAGGAATGAATTTAAGCAAAAATCATTTGACATATTTCATTTTTGCTGCAAATACAAACTATGCTTGTGAAATAAATCATCCTAATCATGCAATGTTTAAGACTCCAATACAGGACACAATACATAAAAAGGTTAAAAACATAATCAAGGTGACAACATAAGCCAAAATAATGCTGCAAATAAATAAAGGAAACAATGTCCAATACCCTGCGTCTACCAAAGTAGCATCCATCAGGCTCAATTGAACCAAAGAAATCCAGCTTCATGAGGCACCCTCTTGACTTATCATAGTATAGACCTCTAATAGGGAACGATGGATCATATTTAAAACTCATGCAAATGTCTGGATACCTAAGCTGAAAGTAGCAACAAGAAGAGTAAGGAAAGAAACGAAAAATTGAAAGAAATAACGCAAGAATGAGTTAGTTGAAGCTAACCTCGTTAACCATATACTCCTTGGCAAGGTCATATATCAAAGTCTGCAAATGATCGGAGTAATGTGCTAATGTGTAATCGTAATCGAAACCATAGACTTGCAATCTGTCTAATCTCAAGTTCTTATTCACATAAATGCCTAATTCAATACACAGAAAATACATCAAGATTCAGAAACAATAGAAGAAAGCATGCACGCAAACACTGATTCAATTGAATTGAGTAACCTTTAGGATTCATTTTAGGCATTTCTTTGAGTGCATCAGGAATGTTGAGAAAACTGTGTTTAGCAGCTTCGAATTGGTTACGAAGTCTTGCTATCTCTTCATCCTCCAAGATACATTTGTCAGAAGATACATAACTGCCATAGCTTCGAGAGCTTCCAGAAAACCCTAAAATGAAAAATAAATAAGTTCAGTGATTCCCCGCACAATCTAGAAACGAATTATTCAAAGAAGAAAATAAACAAACAGGTACAGTGCAATAAAAAAAAATAAAAAAAAATGAAGAATAGAAAAAAGACCTTGTTGAAATGCAGAAGATGAAGAGAAAAGAATGGCCTGCGATAGAGGAGAATGAAGAAGGGAACGAGAAATAGTATTACGAAGGAATGCCATTTTCTGAACGAGGCGGGTATTATTTATTTATACATGAAATGTAATGAGATTGAAACTGCGGTGGTTATTTACTTTACTTTACGCGCGTGCCCAATCGATGCTTTCTATCTGTTTAGTAGTATACACGAAAGTTGGAACTGTAGATGTGAAAGATAGATACAACCTCCCACTGGATCTTTCTTTATTGCGTCATCCTTTTTTGTGCTCTGCGTCCCTCTGTCACCCTCACCATACATTAGGCCTTTTACTAAATCACAGCAAATAAAACAGTCAATCTTGTATTAAAAAACTACCTTTGCACTTTTGAATGAAAATTGCTTTTTGACATAAAAAAACTTCACATTACACAAGTAAATTACATTAGGGCCCGCAGTGGTAGTTAACAACAGTTAAGAAAATCGCCGACAGTTAACTGCTGTTGGTGCCAGCGGTAGTTAACTGCCATTGTGTTTGTAACATAAGAACACATAAAACCCAACTTCCAGCCACTCTATCATCACCATCTCTCTCTAAAAATTCAAAATTTTCACTCTCTCTAACAAAAATCTACCAAATCATCCAATTTTTTTCCACTAAATCACAAGTAAGTTATGACTTATGCTATTGTGATAAATTTTAGTTAGTATACATGTTTATAATTTTAGTTGTAGTTTAATTTGTAAATTTTGATTTTTTTTTTATATAGTTATGTTGTAGATCTGAAATGCTATTAACAAATATTATGAGTACTTGTTATAATGGAGTTATATTGCTTAAATTTATATTTTTTTCGAATTATATAAAATTTTTAGGGTTTGATTTATTTAGTTTTAATATAGTTATGTTGTAGATCTGAAATGCTATTAACAAATATTATGAATACTTGTTATAATGGAGTTATATTGCATAAATTTATATTTTTTTTTGAATTTTATAAATTTTTTAGGGATTATTTATGATTTTTAGGGTTTATGTAAAATTTTCACTATAAGTGTTTGAATGAGTTTTTCATTGATTATTTTTAATTTTTAATTGTGTAGATTTGAAACAATGGTCGGGTGGATCGTCGTTCATGCAGAATTCAACGGCGGAGAACCTCAGAGGTTTAAGGTTTGGTGCCTTGGTGTAACGTTAAGAGGTCTCAAGGAGCAACTTAATGAATCCAACCAAGGAGTCAACGCCAGAGACACAAGGAGAGTGGAATTAGTTCGGTATAAACGTCCAATGCGCGACGAGGGGAGAGTATCATTCACTTGGGTGGAATTAAAGAACACGAAAACGTGAAGAGCATGTTATGGGAGCACAACATGTTTCAGTGGATCGATATGCGGGTAACGTTGCTGAGATCAACTAAAGATATCATCAAAAGTTTGATTCCGCCAGAAGTTTGTGATTAGGTAGGAAAATGCACCTTCCAACTACAACAATTGTCTTCCTTTGAAGGAGATAGTTCAAACTTGTCAAACGACAGTTAACAAGCATTCACCCGGAAGATTAAATTCTCGTTAGGCTGGTTTAAATGAAGGTATTGAAGTGTCAAAGAATGAACCTTATTCTTTTGACACTTGAATACCATCATTTAAACCAAGCCTAACAAGAATTTAATCTTTTGAATGAAACAATAAAACTTCCGGTGAATGCTTGATAGCTGTTGTTTGGCCAGTTTGAATTTACCTCATTCAAAGGTAAGATAATTGTTGTAGTTAAAAGGTGTCTTCCAACTACAACAATTGTCTTCCTCTGGATGTGGCAATTCAAACTTGTTAAACGGCAGGACTCCGGCATCCGAACGACATTTCTATTGTTCCTTTCAAAAGATTAAATTCTTGTTAGACGGGTTTAAATAAAAGTATTGAAGTTTCATGGAATGAACCTTATTCTTTTGACACTTGAATACCGTCATTTAAACAAAGCCTAACAAGAATTTAATATTTTGAATGGAACAATAGAAATTCGGTCGGATATTGGAGTCCTGCTGCTTAGCAAGTTTGAATTTTCCCCATTGAGAGGTAACATAATTTTTGTAGTTGGAAGGTACATTCTCGAATGTAATGTAATGAGTCGTCTATATAAGTTAGGAACATGTATTATTGAGAATCAGCTATATAAGTTATGATATCGAATGGAACAATAATTTATTTATTGACTTTTCGAATTTATATATCAATATATTTGAGTTTCACATTTATTATAAATTCATGTACTTTACGTGTAATGTGTTGCATAATGTGCAAAATTTGACGCATTTCAAACAATTGTGAAACGTTAACGCATTATCGGTTTTGTGTAATGTTACCAATTAATTGATAAACTATAAAATGTTGATCTTTGGGATTGTTGGATGTTGTTGTTTCGGTTTGATTTCATGCGGAATTGCCGTTTGAAAATTGAGAAAATTGGGATGGAGAAAATTGACGTTTATTTAGTATTGCAATATAATAGGTGACGTGGACGTAGGAAATCCATTTAAACACTTAAATTGGGGTGCTATGTTGTTGATGCTCTAATGGTTTATATATTAGCAAGTTAATTTTTGTCAATAAAAAAAAAATAGCAAGTTAATTTATTTAGGGAGAAATTATATATTTGGTCTCTTAACTTATTTACTAGCTAGTTTCATTTTGGATCACATAATTAATATTTGTTACATTTTGGTCCCTTAACGTTACTTCTTTCTGTCAAATTTGTCCATCTCGTTAGTTTTTGTTAAAAAACGTTAACCGATGTCCGTGTGTCATCTATGATTGGTGATTAAAGGTTGGCTAACAACACTCTTTCCTTTTGTAAGACTTTGGTGTTTGTCTTCAATACTTCTTGTGCTATGAGAAACACTTTGTATTGTTAATATAATTATTTTGTGTTAATAAATAAAAGGGGGATTTGAGAAACACAATAATTTGCAATCATAAAAAAATAGATAAACTACTAGCCCGACATAAACTAGCTCTATCGTTTGGGTGTTCCTTTGGGTGTTCCTTTGGCTCTGTCCATGGGGCTGGAGGTGTTTATTTAGGTGGTGTTTTGTGGGGTATCGCTTGGTGCCTCCTTTTCTGTTATTGTTATAAACTTTTGCTAGTTATCTATTTATATTTTGCCAATCAAAAAAAAAAAAGTATATTTTTTTCAATAAGCATATCATTACAGAAATTTGAATCCTAGCTTCCGGTTTAGTGCAATTATTAATATTTTTTTTTGACAAGGTTGAAAGAGTTATTAATTTTTTTTTTTGAAACAAGAGAGTTATTAAATATATTATGCATCCTTTCAAAAAAAATATATATTATGCATCTTAATTAAAAATATTTCCATATTTTTGTTGACAATATTTGCATAAAATTCTCAAAACCGAAAACAAAAGCTATTTCTTATTCTAAGAAACAAAAACTATTTATTTAAGACACACTTGGTTAGGGTTCAGGTTCATATTCATATACTACTAGACCATTGACCCGTGCTAACGCCCGGGTCATATAAGAGAACAAATACAGCGGAAATAAGAAAGTAAAAACTTTACTTGAATCGAAAAAATAGTATGATTCAGTTCATAAAATTAATTGCCGCAAACGTTTTTAATGTACAATATT
>Ga0315913_1002642_pt1 | contig 21206 bp, 7 predicted proteins | sample MpolsnodulesMG_FD_207736 | JGI IMG/M metagenome (GOLD analysis project Ga0315913, IMG submission 207736) | Medicago polymorpha root nodule microbial communities from Los Angeles, California, United States - small nodules | ecosystem: Host-associated > Plants > Roots > Nodule | place: USA... | reverse complement strand
CCTCATGACATAACCATTTCAGCAGCAACCGAAAAAAATGCTAGCAAACTCCCACAACATCGAAGCGGCAACACCTGCTAGTAGTCCTCAAAGTACAACAGATGACTTACTCAATTGTTATAATTAACTACCTCACAGCCAAGAAAAATCAAATCAAAAAGAAAAATTAAGTCACCATACCTGACGTGGTTTTGGAAATAACGACAATTCTCACGATATTTGGAATCAAACGAACGACGACGATTCTCACGAAAATTGAAAAATGCGGCAGTTTGGAACGACAAAATTGAACAATCAAAATGGGAAGAAGAAATTTTATGAATGTAATTGATAAATTTAAGGACATTCAAATGAAAGAAATTTGATGTGAAATTTTAATTGTTCTAAGCTTGTAGTGTAAATTAATTAAGATTGAACACCTAAATATAATTAAGGCAAGATTACATTAGGAGTCCTTTATCTTATTTATTTGTAACACTTTGGTCCTTTATCTTTATTTTTTCCCGTTTAGGTCCTTTATCTCTCTTAAAAGCACATATACATCTTTTTTCTCATTTTTTTTTAATTAAAAAAATACATAATTTTATTTTTAAAAATATATATTTATTAAAAATGAAAAAAATTCAGAAATATGATAAAGATGTTCATCATCTTCATCTTCTTCCTTTCAATCTTCATCATCTTCTTTAAATTAAAAAAATTCTACTAAAATATATCTCTAAATATCGTGAATTAATGTTATATTCACCTTAAATCTTCTTTTAAACACAAAAACAAAACCTAATTTCACAAATGTTGCAAGGCGGATGGTGGAGGCTTAGTCACTGGCGAAGGGTTAGACTTTACGAAAGTTAAGATTGTTTTGAAAACAACAAAATTGATGTGCAAAACTGCTCTCAATTTTGGGGTTATTTTTATGCAGGTTTGAATATTCCGTTAGAAAATAATAATAATAATAGTATACGGTGTGACAATTTATATAACTAATTTTTTTTTTTTGTGATGAAATTAAATCTCTTTCTCTATAGGGTTTTGATTTTTGTGTTTAAAAGAAGATTTGAAGTGAACATAACATTAATTCATGACATTTGGAGATATATTTGTGTAGAAATTTTTTTGATTCAATGAAGATGATGAAGATTCAAAGAAAGATGATGAACATCTTCATCATATTTCTAGACTTTTTTCATTTTTAATAAAAATATATTTTTAAAAATAAAATTATGTTTTTTTTAATAAAAAATGAGAAAAAAGATGTATATGTGCTTTTAAGAGAGATAAAGGACCTAAACAGGACAAAAATAAAGATAAAAGACCAAAGTGTTACAAATAAATAAGATAAAAGACCTCTAATGTAATCTTGCCTGTAATTAAATAAAAATTAAAAGTATTAAAAGTTACCTTATGATTAAAATTGATTTTTTTTTTAGAAAAAATTGACTCATTTATTTGACATTTATTGTTGGCAATGTATATTACATTTTGATTGGTTGATATCATGAGGGGGTAAATACCCCCTAAACAAGAGAGGGTAATCTAGAAAAAACCTTCATGCCTATTTTGAGTTAAAACAGTTGCCTGATGATCATATAAACATGGTAGTGTCCTCGTGAGCTTAACTCAGTTGGTAAAAATAATGCATAATATATACAAGGTCCGGGGTTCAACTTGTTGGAACAAAATGTGTTTATCATACATTACCCTTAGAGTTTTGATGATAACAACGTATTAAAAATTGTCAATTGGATATGCTAATGTTTGATGAACTGTACAGGACCATAGACAAAATTTTTGATATCTTATAAGGTTCTGGAAGAACAAAAGAGAGGAAAGGAAGCTTAAAGCATCTGAAGAAAAGTGCATCTGAAGTATAAGTGCTCCTGAAGTGATGACGTCATCAGAAGCAAGTGAAGGTGAGAAAAACCACAAGAAGGGGGGGTTGAATTGTGTTTTTGAAAACTTCTTCTTTTACGTTCTGAAGAACTGCTCTCAGGTTCAGAGTCTGAAGTAGTTCAGAGTCTGAGTGAGTTCAGAGTCTTTGTGCAGCAGATAAATGAAACGAACAGAGGAAGAAAGAACACAAGCAATTATACAGGTTCCTTCCACACACCGGAAGTAGTCTTGTTCCCCTTGCACTTCCAAGGAGAGTTCCACTAAAATGTAATGTCAAATTACAAGTTGCTCAATCACACAAGAAAGAGACTTCTCTTTGCTCAAGGACAACTCCAAGAGACTTCTATGCTCAATCACCATTGATTTTTTTCCTGATTTGATAGTTGTCCTATGAAGAACTAATTTCAAATCCATTCCATTTGAAAAGAAACAATGTCTGCAGCAATGTTACTGTTAATCTTGTCTTGATGTAGAGACAAAGTTGCAGAGATGGTGGTTGCAGAGTTCGTGGTCGTACACTTTGTACATCGTACTTTGTCAACTCTGGTGAAGTAGCTTCTGGCGAGGTGCTTCTGATGACCATTGTTTCTGATGACCTTGCTTCTGATGGCGTGTCTTCAAGAGCTCTTCTTCAGACTCGTTTCTTCAGATGCACTTCTTCAGACGCATTCTTCAGGCGCATTCTTCCAGATGATTTACGCTTCAAATAAAATTCATTTGCTCTTTGACTTGTTCAATCAGAATCTCTATGAATAGTACTTTGATTGTGATCCTGTACACTTGAACAAATGTTTAGCATATCCAATTGATAATTTTTAATACCTTGTTATTATCAAGACTCAATAGGTGATTTTGTGAAACACCCTTTGTTCCAACAGGGGGGACCCTGGCCTCCCTTAACCACCTAAGAACATCTACAATGGAGACCCTCAATTTTGAGGTCTTAAACGGATCTCATATAAACACATCATTTTTTTTTATAATTATTCAACCACTTCAACGGAGACCCTCTAACAAAATGTCTATATGATCCCACCAATATAGTACAATGACATTAAAAAAGCTAAGGTAAATTGCAATTAAAAACAATACTACAATGAAGAATTAGGAATGTATTATGACACATGAATATATTATATAACTCCAATATTGGTAGCGTGCCCGCATGGTAATATTGCGTTTAGAATGCAGATTATGCCAAATTTATGTACATCTATGGATATAATTTTTGGAAGATAATAAAACTTGTCCACCCACCGTATTTAGTTTTCAAGGGAAGGATAAGGGATGAATCACAATGAGATTTGAATTATGTCATTAATAACAAATGAGTACGAACCATATTTGACATATTAAATCATGATATCTTATAAAATGTACTTGAATTTGGATCATTTGTCACAACTACGCATGTGCATTAACCATAGAGTCGATGCATCTACTCTGCAAGTATGCAGCAGTTGCAAATGATCCAAATTAAATGTAATAATTTTTTTCAAAGATTAATAACCTGTAAATTATGTCCAGTAACTTATAGAGGCAACAATCCCCACAGAAAAGACAGCAGCCATTGAGTTAAGATTAGGCAACTGAGCAATAAGAATTGCCAAATAAGTACTCCCTTCGGAGAAATTTTAGGTCTTTGAGTTGCCTAAGTTGTTTAGTCTATTTGGTATATAGTCAACATTGGTTAAACCTTTTCATAAAGGACATAAATAAATTGTTTACATTAGGCTTTGTAGTGAACATTTAGTATATACAGTCAGCATGTGTTGCTTTTCTAAATAATAACTTATTTATAAGCCGATATCATATATACAATCATTTGACAATTAGTACTGATTTTTCTTTTGGTTACTTTCATTTTTAATATTTACTTATGCAGTTTGGTTCAGTTTTGAGAAAATGATCTGAAATTCGATATGATTCTGGTGGTTTTAACAAAATAACATCTAAACATATTCAACTATATTTGATTTTTAGCAATTTTTGGTTTTTTTTATCAGTTTGTAGTTTTATTTTGGATGGTTTGAATTTGAACACCTATAAATATATAAATTAGTCTTCGGCATATATCACAAGTGTCTTGTGTGGTCCAGTGGAAAGTGTATGTGGGAGTGCATGTAACTGGTTGTATCATTTTTTTCTAGCCACATACTCTTAAAATTTATTTGTATAGAACAAGTTTTTTTTTTTTTGGTCTAGATAGAACAAGTTTTTTAAAAATTAAATATAGTAGTTGCCAGTTGGACAAGTTTTATTTTCTTATAGTAGTTGGAAAGTATATTTAGCGTGTTTGACAAATTTGCTGACATCATTAAATCCCATGTTTTGTGAAAGAAAACGTTAACTATACTTTCTTATGTGTGAACCACATACTCTTAAAATTTAATTTTATAGAACCACATAAAAAAATACTTTAATTCATTTTGATTTTTAAGTTACAAATGTTAGCATTTTGGTTTCTTTAACTATTTTTTTTCCTTCACTTTTTGTCTCTTAATTTATAAATATTAAACAGTTTGATCATTTAAGTTACATAATATTAATGAACAAATCGTATAAAATTGATAACTAAGAGAAAAAATGAAACAAACAAGACTTAAAAATCAAAATGTTTAATGTTTACAACTTAAAAGATAAAAATGAAATAAAAAAATTAAGGGATCAGGGCAAAACCTAAAGATAACTTACAGAAAAAAAGTATAATTTAGCCAAAATTTTACAAGGCTAAATTAGTAATTTTATAGGTATTAAAAACATTTTATTATGAGAAAAATTTAAGGTGGGGGATGGTGTCCATAATCTAAGGTAGAGAAGATTTTAAGACTCTAAGAAAATTTACAAATGTATTTATATTTACTTTCTTTTAACGGCATTAACAGAGCTCCAATTTAAGACCTTGAGATATAAGACATGTCTTTTTACCACTAGATTAAATCCTTAAAATATTTATAGATACTAAAAACATATTTAATTCAAAATATTGTAACTATAAATAAAATAAAATTTATTTTTGCCTCAAATAAAAAGAAGAATTTCTTTTAAATACAAAGAAGAAGAATTGTTTGCATGGCTGCTATACCACAAAATGCTAGTATAGTGTGACAAAAAATTTTAACATAGGAGCAGGAATGGTCGAAGATCTTACTAATTAAAAGGCAGGAAATGGACGGTAGGTAGTTATTCGTGGGATTTCAACGAATTATAGTTCGTGCACCTTAGCATTTTTTTTTTTATAAATTGGCATCAGAGAATTGCAACAGAGCCACTTCTGATTTCAAAAAATTTCAGCTGTATTCACTTGTTCCATGTGTGTATATTTGGTACATACAAAAACAATCATAGTACTAATATTAATACTAATTAATAACACCGATGAAGACACTACTAAATTAAAAGAAATTCAAGTTGCAATTTGGACTTGTGAAGATGAAATTGATTTGGAGAGTCTTTGCTTATATACATATAGTATAGTACACAAACATGATGAAAAAAATTGATTCAACTGTTCATCAAGGTAGCTTACGTCGTGTTGCTGATCTCACTGCATGCATACCATATGTTAACACCAAGCAATCTAAGTTATACGTAACGTACTTTTTTTATAAGGAATTTAAGTTCAATAATATTTTTGAATGCGCACCGTACACCACCATGCCGCGCTCCTCCTTGTCCGGCCACCACCCTGTCTCGTCTTCCTTCTTATCTGACCACAATTTCTGTGCAAAATTTCCCCATTCCTTCCTATTTACCCATCTTCTTATACATTCTTCTCATTTTCCAAGAAAAACAACGATGGTGGGAGAATCACAATGGTGGTGGAAACCGATAGAGATCTGGATAGAGAGTCAATTTGGAGAACAAGGATGTGCGATGATGGTGTAAGGTAACAGTGACATTCTTCGCACATGGGTATCGTGTCTCGTATTTGTGGAAGTTGTGTTCCAACTTCCGATAACAAAGTAACTGATCTAAGTTATACTTTTTTTAGGGGGATGTAAGTTATACTTAAAAACTGTTTTGTGAAGCAGTTAATTAAGTGGTTGGAAATTCACCTTGTTAAAGTGAATATACGAGGAGTCTAAGGTTTAAACTCCGACTTTGATATATATTATGTAATGTACTTACCAACTCAGCTGAGCAGCTCATGAAACCTTTAATTTTTCTTTTTATTCCACTAAAATGATTAAGCCAAAACATATAATATCTTCACGCACTCCTATATTATTATTGTAGTAATAATATATTTCCGCATCCTAATCATAATATGTTCAGTAATTCAAATTTATTTTGGGATTACGTTTCGCCGGACCAATGTGAATATGTACTTCTGTAGCATACAAGGAAAGTTAAGTGGTATATTGCTTGCAAAAACAAAAAAAAAAAGTGGTATATTGTAAGATATACGAAATTATTGTTCTGCCAATTTGAAGAGTTCTCTGAAGATGTTGTTTTCCAAATACATCAAGGGAAGCACAAAGCTCTATTGTCGGTGTTGTACACGGCAAAGTGACCCTTCTAGGATTATCTTATGCTTTGTTGCTTGTTTCTGCCACTTCCTAGCCATTTGGATGATTTTCTTGGTACCAAGAATATAATCAAAGAAGTTGGAACCTTTTATAATTATAGTCCCGCAGACAATTTCCTTAACTTGTGCTAAGTGGAAGCAAATTAAAACCACATGTCACACATATATTATAGTCCCGCAGACAATTTCCTTAACTTGTGCTAAGTGGAAGCAAATTAAAACCACATGTCACACATATATTAGTACTAGTTGAGGAGAGAACAGCTACATAGTAAAATTATTAACATATAGGGTAGGAGTTCGAGCTCTGATTTTTCACTTGTTCAAACTAAAGGGTGAAATTCTAGTCACTATGCTATTTGAAAGAAAAAAAAAGTTCACCATATTCTTCACTAAAAATATGTGGAAGCAGATACTAGTTCATGAGTTTTTTAGCCTTTTTTTTTGGTGAGAAACATTCCAAAATTGAAATAAGTTTCATCTTAAAAATTTAGAATGAAATTGACGTGGCAAATGGAGAGACTAACATGTGGTACGCTATGGATTGTTTAATTTTATGTAACAACGACAATGTGTGTTTGATGTCTAACGTGTGTATAGAATTGTTCAAAAATCTAAAAACTAAATTGAATTGGACAAAAAAGAAGCAATTCATAGATCATAAATTTATTATTGTTGGTCCAATTCAACTTAGTTTTTAGGTCATCGGGTGGTTTGGTTTAACGATTTGATTCAATCTTTTTTAACATTCCTAATATTCAGTATAATTTGTTTTTTGTTTTTTAACAATCCTCAATCAGTTAATAATAGTAATTTAGTATAATTCCATTCACAAAGAATCAGTTTGGTTTGAAGAGGTACAATTTTATTTTTCATAAAGGTAGTAAATGGTTCAATTTGAAAACCATTAACATTTGGGATCAATTTTATTGAATTATCGTCATGATGTAGGTCGATTTTCCTTCTTGAATTGAATGATGAATAATCCAACATGAGTCGATGTTCGACATTCATACATATAATTACATTTATTTATTACCTTTACTCAAATTATTATAAGTGTCGACATGTAACTTTCATTACCTTGTGCGTATTAGATTTTTATGTCTTATTGTGTTTCATTAATAGCATGATATGAAGATAAGTGAAGTATGACTTTCATGAATGTTCCTAAAGGAATCAATGAACTTATTGAAGTTTGTCACGATTCAACTTGGCATGTGAAGGTGCTTTTATGCAATTGTGAGTGTCCACTTGTTCTATGGTTTATTGGGTGGAAGATAGGACTAGAAGGTAGCCAAGTACCATAGAAGAAAAATATACATTGAACAAAGGAGAAGTGCAATCAAATAACCAAACAAGTGTGCATGCCTTTAATTACGAAATTTGTAGGCATTAAATGGGTTATAGACAATTCAAAGTCGTTTCAGGGATGGACCAAATTAGTTTAATTAAAAAGGTTGGGGAACTTTAGGGGCCAAATTATTTGTGAAGTACTAGACACAATTTCTTTGGCAACAACCGAAAATGTGAAGTACTTTTCACTACATTGGAAAGCTGTTGTTGATGTTCAAAATGCTTACCCTGCCCAAATAATTGCATAGATTGAGTTGGATTTGTATCCACTTGTCTCATTCTTCATGGCCACATGTAATATCACTTTTGGAGCCGTGGCTAAATTCGTACTGCAACTAGAACGTCAATTATGAATGAATCCGAATGTCTAGTAGCAACACTTTTGTCCTTGATTTGATTCAACTTACGAAAAAAGTTTGCTGATTCAAGTTCAACTCACTTGTGATCTTTATTTACACAATTACCGAAAAGATTATTATGTTTTGACGAGTCTTAAAATAAATAGAGAAATAATACTTATAGAACCATTTTATGATAATTTTTGTTATAAGTTTATCTTCACACTCATCGTGTTTTTACCTTCACTCTATTGTCTTTTATTAAAGCACTCTAAGAAAATCTTCAAATAGTTGTCTAAATAAAAAAATCAATACACTTTAGTCCCTCCATCAAGGACTAGTTTTTTTTTTTTTTTTTATGTGAAGAAATTTAAACTACAAAATCAAACAAGACAAATCAGCAGGCCCTTTACCTTCATGAGATATATACTACTCAAAGGAAGAAGGATAACATCTACTAAAACTCAATCAAAAGGAGGAGGAGAATGCCCCATATTAGTTTTTTTTTTTTTTTTTGAAAGAAGAGAGTGCCCCATATTAGTGTTTAACCTTGGAGAGATAATTTGCGCCTTTTTTTCTTTATATCTTTACTCTTTTCTTTTTTTTTGAGCAATTATATCTTTACTCTAATTAATCATATCAATCAACCTTTGAATAAGATTGTAAAAAATAAAAATTTGTTATGTGATCATATGTGTTTAATTATTTATTAGTGTTATTATATGATTGGAACTTTTTTTATGAAAAGTGGAAATCATTAACAACCTAGACCGCGAATGGAAGAACATGTAAAACATGCAAAAGAAAAAGCAAAAACATGTAAAATAATACGTGACTTTTATTTGACTATCAAATTTTTTTTTGGTTAAATATGTTTTTCATCCCTATAAAATTGGAAACTTTTAAGTTTAGTCCTTACTTAATTTTAATAGGTTTTTTAGTCCCTACAAAAAAAATTACTTCTAATTTTAGTCCTTCTACAACAAAGTTTGTTTAATTATCCTTAAACTCTTAAATTTTTGAACAATTTTTTTGAGACAAGTTTAGAACAGTATAAAAAGTTCATTAACTAAAATTTAGAATTTTTTAACATGAAACGAATTAAATATGAATTTTTTAAAGCGGCAAAAGTTAAAGATAAAATTACCAAAATCTGGACGTAGAAATCAAATTTTGCAACAATTTTTTGCAGAGGAACTTTTAGTAATATGTTCTCAACACATATGAAAAAAATTGTTCAAAAACTCAAGACTTTAAGCATAAATTAAACAAATTTGAATTGAGGATAGACTAATACTGAGTGCAGAAACTTTTTTTAGAGACTAAATGAACTGTTAAAATTAAGTAAGGACTAAATATAAAAGGTCCCAATTTTATAGGGATCAAAAACATATTTAAACTTTTTTTTTTAAGAAATTTTATTGACTATCATGTCAACGTAATAATTGGCGTTAATACAACTTTAATATTGATCACCATCGCACTTAGCGCTCATCCAATTTTGATATCATATTAAACGAGCTTAGATTTTACTCTTCTCAAGATGAGGAAAATATTGGGCCATGTATATCCTTCATGATATATTGCATTAGTTTTTCTTAGTTAAAATATATTGTTTTAGTCTGTAGCCGTAAGTTGTTCTTATATAAGAGTACTTTCAGAGATAGGACTGATGTTAGCCTCAATGTTGATTCATTGTAGGTACATAAAGTCAGATGTAATGTGATGTTTGAAATATGAATGCTAAGGAAGCATGTTTATATTGTATAGTATGTTGTAGGACTATAAGCATACTTCATATTTTGAATAAGAAAAGTGATGAGAAAAATTGTTTCCTTCTCATAATTAATTATATATACAGACTGATTCTGAAGTACATCAGAACAAGCTACAAAGGCTCTATAATCTATATTTTGAGTACAAAAAGTATCAAAATCTCTTCAAAAGCCATAGATAACTATTTGTTCATTTTTTTGCCTAAGATCATGGCAGGGATTAGAGGATGCCTCGTTGTGACAAGCATACATGAAAGTGATCAAAGCCTTCTCCACGTCTTCGGGAATCTGTTCTTGAACTAACGAGATTGCATAGTCCAAGAAAACACTATCACACGGCAACATAATAGGTCCATTCCCTGGTAATCCGAACACTTCCTCGGACCATTTAAAGAGTTCTCTAAACACGTTCGTGGTAAGATACTTTAGAGGAACCACAAATCGCTTGCGATCAATGCTGTAAACAACAAAGTGACCCTTGTTTACTGATGAAGAATTCATTTCCACTTCATTTCTTGGGTATGAGATCCTCTTGCGCTTTTCAACAGCCATTTTCTGCCACTTTTTCGCCATTTCTATTAGCCTTTTCGCACTTAACATGGTTTAAATTTCTGAGGATTTAAAAGAGAGAGTAAGCTAAGTTATGATCCAAATTCTGATCTTGGTTGTATTGAATTTGAACAATTGGTATGACATATATATATATATATACAAATGAAATTTAGACAACACCATATGGTATTGTTTGAAGAGTGTTGTGCTGATAAGGTGCATGGCCATGTGGAGTGATTAATTCACTAACCATAGAAGTGACAAAACAGAAATTGAATTTGAGGGCCATGTATTTTTGGTCTAGACATGATAACTACCAAGAGAAGTATTATTGTGAGCCAATTTGTTTCTTGGAAGTTTTGTGGCATAAATGCTAAAGATGCACAATCGTTTTCTACACAGCAGGACTTGAACCATACAACATTTTGGGCCCAACAGCTAAGCAAAAATATGAATCTGAGGTAACATACACCTAAATTATAAGATTAATATAGATAACACACCCCACTTAAACAGTAAAGTTAGCAAGATGCATGAATATAAAGCAAAAGGAACGGAAACAGTTATATATGTTTCATTTATGGAAAATGCCAAAAGATGTTCTAATTCTAATTGTTAAGAAGTTCAGAGAATTTTTTTTATCTTATTCAACATGTTGAAAGTTTCCTTGTTCTTTTAAGAAGATCCAATTTCATTTATTATACATTTCTTTTTGGAAATTGCTCTTCAAACACTTAGCATTTTGCTCACAGATTTCTCAAACTTTCGAAAATACATCGATAGTTAACTACGTTCACCGCCAAACCGTTTGTAACTCTTAATGAGGGTATTTTTAAAAGTTTGAAGTACTTATGAGCAATTGAATGGCAAGTCTAGGGCCGGTACCATTGAATGGCCCATTATTGTTCTCAATATAGAATTTTTTTTCTGACTCTCTCACAAAAAAAATGATATGTTTGCCCTCTATTCAAAATTATTGATGCAATTGTTCTTGTTTTTCATTTGATTTGGCGAGTATACACTATTTTTTATGTTCCTACAAGTTCTGACTGTGAAATGGCCAACATGCTTCTTTCTTCTTCTTTTTTCAATTTATTTTTGAGTGTATGCCACTTGAAATGGCGGAGCATGAATATGCCTTTTATTTTATTTTATTTAGTAGTATTTTTTATTAAAAAAACCACCTTTTTTTAATTAAAAAAAACCTAAAATGATATTTTTTATTAAGGATTTAACAAAAATACATTATTGTTATAAACCGCAAACATCTCTTGTACATCTGTGTCGGTCTCGAGTTGTTTATATTCATACTGGTAATCAAAATCTTTATCTGATGCCAACGAGATGAAAGATTCTCCGTAATAAATATCAGTCACCTTTCGAGTGGGATCGTGAGCTAAGTAAAAAAAAATGGTTGAGTTGGATCTTCAGCTCTTATAAACTAATTTATGGCATGTTTGCCATTTCAAAAGAGAGAACACAAAAAAAAAATTATAGAAGGAGAGGGAGAGAGTGAGAAAGAAGACTAAGATATTGTTTCTTGATAATGTTTATGGGTGTTTGGGTTTTGGAAATATTATAAGAAGAGGGAACAAGAATGAGAAATATGAGTAGATGATTGTTTCTTGATGGTGTTTGGGTTGACGAAAAATTATAAGAGGTTAGGGAGAGACTGAGAAATAAGAGTGAAAGATTGCTTATTGACAATTCTCATGGTGTTTGGTTAAGGAAATATTATAAAAGAGGAGAGTGTGAGAGAGCAATTAGTAGTACAAAATGTTGCATGCATATGCTACAGAGAGTGGTGCGGTAAGTTCAAATGAAATCTTTTAAATGAGATCATAAATTTTCTTTTTTACGCACAAATGATAACAACAATTAAACATTGTAAGTTTGAATAATTCTTATATTAATAATTAAACAATTATTAATATGCTAAGTTGTATATATAAAAAAGATGAAATAACATATATATTTTAACTTAATTTGATTGATTGTATTAACGTGGAAAAGTAATAATGAGATGAGACTTAACAAACCTAAAACAAGTATGGAATATTTAAAAATGAATATATGAATGGAATAAGAGTTAACTAAAACAACATAATAACAAAAGAAGTTCTGATAGCAAGGAAAGTAAGGAAAAAGATGGACAAACACAACGAAACTAAAATCAGTGTGTTGAGAGGCTTTTTGATATCGTTTGAAATCTTTAACACCAAAATATTGACTTGTTTCAAAAAACATTTAAAAAGCTAATGCATCTCATATAACTACTTTATCCGTTTTAAAATAGTATTGTTTAAAGTTTTACACATAAATTAAATAAATATAATGATGTTGTTAAAAGACATTACATTTTTGCTAAACTAACATTGTTCACTATTGATGTATTTCTAACCATCGTAAGTGCAAATGCAGTATAATATCTTAAAAATAGTATACTCAATAATTATTAGAGAGTAAAATTGATTAAAAAAAACATTTAATCTTATATTGAAAAGCTTAAACGATGTTAATTTAAATATTTTTGTTTGACTAAAGTGACATTCATTTGTTTTGCTAAAATGAAACAAATGAGTGATTGATATCATTTTTTTTTTATAAACCGCAAGGCTCACTAATTTTCATATTTATTTTGCTTCAATTATTTTCATCAGTTTTGTGAATAAAAGAATAACAAACAAACAAATAATATTTTCAACAAAATAATAATAATAATCATTGGAATGTGGTATTCCTTCCAATCTTGTATGTAAGTAACATTTTTTTCCATAGTCTTAAATGTAAGCAAAAATCTACTGCTATTATTATATTTAAGGATACTATTTAAAGTTTACTCTTAAATTAATTTATTGTAACTTTTAATATTTTACTGGTGTTTTTTTAACCTTCATTAAGGTGTAAACAACAATTTTCAAACTAATTAGGGTTGTTTACAAATATGTTATGTCAACATGAGCTTGGGCCTTATAAAACTTACATGAGGCAATTGGATTTAGAAAATTGCTCTTCTCCCTTCAAAAATTGCTCACTCTCAACCAAACTTCCCGAAATACCCTCAGCGTGAGTTAACTCACGCAGGTGTTAAACTCAACGTGACTTAAGTCATGCTGGATTTAATATCTGCGTGAGTTAACTTACGGTGGTTTACGTGTTGCAATAGTCGTATGATTCTTCTCTTTTAGTGCAAATACATGAGGGTTTAATTCTCAAAGTGGCTTTCCCTTGTATCATTGCATCATGTGCGCACCATAAATATGAGCAGCTTTTGGAATGGATTTATTGCAAACAGAACCTACTATTATGCAAAAATATTCCATAACATACTAGTATAGCAATTAAAAATTGTTTTACAAGTGGTGCTTTTCAAATCTCTTACAAGAAACCATTAATTGTTTGTTATATTGAATTCATGTTTGACATTTATATATATAATGATATAATATTTATTTCTATATACAACATGAGATTTGGATGATAATATAGATTGAAAAAAAATTGAAAAGGAATGTTTTGACACCAGTGTGAGTTAACTCAAGCTAGTGTTTGAAACGTGACTTAAGTCACATAGGTTGTATTCTAACATGACTTAAATCACGATGGATTTAACACTTGTGTGAGTTAAGTAACGTGAGAATATTTTGAGAAGTTCAGTTGGAAGGGAGCATTTTTAGTTGGGAGAAGAGCAATTTTCTTGGATTTATAGCAAAAAAAATATTTCATAAATTCTAGTATTGCCATGATATATATGTATTTTTATGGTAACATAATCACACTAAATATTATTTATTGTTTCGGTAAAAAATAAATAATTTTATCTATTTGTGTTATTTTTTTCTTCTAAATTTACCCTTTGTTATAAAAAAAATAATATTAGAATTTCAATAGTAAGTGAGTTGTAAAAAAGTTTGGACGTATGAGCATTTTTTATTTGCATACGTGGCCTTTTATGTTTATAATATTTAATAAAAATATTTTTTTATTCGCGGCCTAAAAGAGAGGGATTTGATAGTCTTGCCTTTAGACAGGCACTGAGCGAGCATTAACTGATAAATTTTTGAAGTAAAAAAATCCAAAATTTTATAAGACAAAAAAGTTTGCACCCCGTGGTACAGGGTCTTGGATACGCTACCTATTGTCTGTTATGGTTTGTTCTGGTTTTTTCTTCCTTACTGCTGTGTTGTTTTGCTGGCTTTGGCATGAATGTTATGTTTTTAGGGGGGTTTGTTTTGTATCATTAAATACTGTAAGGGAGTTGTTTTGGGTCTCCCCTTATATTCGGTGCCAATTGTAGTTTCTTCTGTTGCGAATTTTGTTTGCATTTTGCGACAACTCTGCTTAATAAATTTGTCGTTTCAAAGAAAAAAATGAAAACTTTGTTTTTAGACCGCGAATATATTTTAGAAAATTGAGATGGTTATATATATATATATATATATATATATATAAGTTTGTGATACCATATGACGATAAATAGATAAAAATAAGATGTTAAATATGTGTAAAAAAATCTCAAAGATAACTCTTCCTAAAAAAATAATAACTACAAGGTCTAAAACTTTGGAGAACAGCATAGCAAATCGGAAATAGATACTATTGAATTTAATTGTATTCATATTGATTCATACTTGGCAAATGGGGTATGAGTTGTAAACTTTGTTCCTAAGTTCCCATTGAAGAACAAGAAGGCAAGGCAATCATTTGCCCATTCCCACCATCTTAAAACTTCTTTCCTTTTTGTCTTGGCCAACCATACGCGGAAAGAAGCTAACTTTTAATAAAATCAACAACCGACATCGTTTTCTGTCTTTCCTTTAATTTTTATTTTTCAGTTTCATTATTTGTTTCTAAAATACATAAGCTGCTATCTGATCTTGATATGATTCTTACCTCACAGCTGTAGTAGATACTATATATACATACCGATTGATTGAGATATTATTCTCCTTACAATGTGTGATTTAAGTAATTGACATGAACAAATTTGGGTTGGGTTTATTAACATAAGGTGTTAATTAGTCTCGATAAAATGTAAGGAATCAAATTGAATTTTGGTGAGTATATATAACAGTCAATTTATTTATTTAGACCCTTAAAATTTGTCTCTATGTCCCCAATGGTAAAGACCCTCTGCTTAAGTAAGCTCTTAAAGACCGTCCCAGCTTTTTAGTCGATGTAAATTTTTTGTTAGCAATTTTCCTGTAAAGCTTCTCATCAGTGTTTTTATTTCTTGTAATATTTTCCGTCAAATGTTTTGGTCCCTTAAAAATATATAGGAAAATGTTACATAGATTAAAAAATGTGATTTTTTGTATCAATTAAAATTAAAATTTCATTTTTTTAAACAAACTAAAATGATATATATTAACAGCAATGAATCACGTCGCACAAAATGTGCAAGGTGAAACAACCAACAGTATTTACAGAATAAGACGCCAAATTAAGGAAAGCACCATTAAAAATACAAAAAACTAGTGGACACTGATACACAAGAGATGATGTTTTCACCCATACAAAAATTCTACATATTTGTTGGGATCATTTATTAAATTAATCCTATTTTTTAAGAAAATTAGAAAGTTTTGTGCGTGTATATATTATTTTTCAAAACAAAAATTCATTGTTTTTCAAAGTTAACTCAACATTATCGGGTGAAAAAAATATGGGACCATGAAGCCCTTGATTTAGGTCCACAACCACAAGAAATAATGAATCACTGGAGTAAAATAAAAATCTCTCAAAGGGGAGCCTTAATTATAGAGTATATTAGAGGACATTTTTTTTTATAAGCAAGGGACTTGATAGGCGAGACTTAGTGAGTTGTCGCTTATTTAGGTAAAATGAATTATAAATCTTTTTAATGTATGTATCCAATTAGTCTTTTCTTAGTTTTAAACCGGTCATTTATGTCGGTAAAAGTGAACAAGTTAATACTTTAATTTTATTTTATTTTTGTAATAAATTGATCAATTTTTTAAGGGTCATGCTAACCGGTGCCCCCGGGGCACTGGTTAAGCATACAAAAAAAGGAATTTATTACCATAAAATGAAACTTTGTTGACTTATTTATGGATTAATTACACAGTTTTCAATGCAATAATTACTATATAATTTCTCTTTTTAGTATCCTTAACCAGTGCCCCGGAAACACCGGTTAGCATTTCCCATTTTTTAATCAAACTTTGTTAAAAATGGCTAACATGACCATTTAATATTGAGTTGGAATAATTAATAGTGTTTATGACATCAAACATGATTACTTACATACACTTTCACTTTTTTCTCTTTCCAATTCAATCTTAATTTTTTCCAGATAATATTTCATCAACATTATAAATGAAGTAATCAGTAATCAATTGATTTTGTTCATTATAAATGAAGTAATCAATCGACTTTGTTTCAAATTAAGACTAAATAATAAATCCTTAGTTTTGAGAGCGGTAAATTTATACGTAGCAACTTATCAATAAACGTTCACTTGAACACTTTTTAACCGAGATTGATGAAAATAGAGTAATGATACATATATTTTATAACTTAAAAGACTAAATACATATTTGTACTGACATAAATTTTATCAAAATAAAAATAGAATGTTTAATTATGAATTAACGATGATAGATATATTTTTAAAGGGAAATGCTAACCGGTGCCCCGGGGGCACCGGTTAAGGATACTAAAAAGGAAAATTATATAGTAATTATTGCATTGAAAACTGTGTAATTAATCCATAAATAAGTCAACAAAATTTTCTTTTATGGTAATAAATTTCTTTTTTTGTATGCTTAACCAGTGCCCCGGGTGCACCGGTTAGCATGACCCATTTTTAAATTAGGTGATAGAGTATTAGATGAATGTGAATTAATTTAGGGATAATTTAAGGCCTTAAGATTAAATGAAATGAATTGAATGGATGAAATTTAGTGTCAAACTAATTTTCACATCATGGTGCCATTTGATTCTATCTCATATTCTATGTCATTACTTGTGCTTATCCTTAGTTTTCGTTGCAATTAAAGAGATTTCTTTAACTAATCCGTATATTTTATTTATATGAATAAATTACTTTTTTTTGAAGATATGAATAAATTACTTGAAAAGGTATATATATATATATATGTAAAAAGTAATATACATCAATACCATATTGAGAAATAAATTGTCATTAACTTTATAATATAATAAAATAACAAAAGCGTTTATAATAGAATATTTTATATTTTAGATATTTATAAAAATAATATTATGTATAATTTCTTGTGTTTATCCGAAACTTTATAGTTCTTATATATAAAATAAAAATTATAAAAATGAAAATAAAATATTTATGAATTCAATAATTAATTATTTTAATTATCAAGTTATGATATTTTCAAAGGCGCTGTAGTTGGTTCTTAATTATTATTCTTACGAATCTCTAAAAAAAATTATTATTCTTACGAACTTCATTCATAATTAACTTTTATTGGATTTTGTATTTTATTTCCTAACATTATATTTTATCGGGATATTTATCGGTCCACACTTTTTTTTGTGGTGGTTGGAGTTTGAATTTGGACCTTGTATGTATTATGCATTGTTCTTACCAGCTGAGTTAAGCTCACGAGGACTATCAATGCATACTATTCCTTTAGAAGAAGAAAAATGCATACTATTACGACGTGTTTGCAATTATACGTATTTATCATTTGATTTTATACGTTCAATAACGTGTTTGATCAACTAAAAAATAAGTATTAAACATAATAGCACATTATAAGGCAGAACAACGCACGACAAATTTTTATGGTATTGAACAAGTTTTTATCTTATAAAATGTTTGGTAGATAAAAGACTATTTTGATATTTTATACAGCTTGTATTTGAGACAAAAAATTGTGTCACGGTTTAGTGAGAAATAGAAATTTTAGTTTTTGTCTCTTCCATTGTCTCTCAGTTTGTCCTATCTCATAAACAGTTTTACGATAAAATACTATAAAATGTCATGTCCCTTCACACCATAAGAGTTTCAATCATTTTACTATTATTGTCCCACGAAAATAAACTTATTTACCTATTTCACATTCACTAAGAATAATGTATAAATGTCGTTTTGTCCATAGTTCAGTTAACAGAAACATTGCGTTATGAATGAGTTGGGTTTCGAACTCCAGATTTCTCATTAGTGATGTACTATTAATTTGAGGTTATCATTGATCACTCATCAATAATCTCCCACCTATGTCGGATCTATATTAAGGATTGTTTTTATTTCAACGTTTGTTTTCAGAGTTTAAATTTTTGCATGTTAAGTGTGAGAGCAATCAAATTATCTATTATTTAGCTAAATATGTTCTTCATATCCAAGATTGCATATAGATTAAATAGACTTTATTTTATATTTTACGTTGAAAAAATATAGTTAATGTCACCTGGAAATTAAAATTGGTAGTAGTTATTGTTCAAAAAAAAAAGTGGTAGTAGTTATCTTGACCTCTCTGCAAAAATAAACGTCTCACCAAAATGTCTCTCGATAACTACCACTTTCATTAAAATGTGTCAAGATTAATGTCGTTTAATAAAATAAAAAAAAAGCTAGTGAAATTTTTTCCATTTTGAGAAAAATCAATTTTATATTTTTTTTTAACAAACTAAAATGGGATATATTAACAACAATGATTCACCCTGCATAAGGTGTGCAAAAGACAAACCACCTAAGAGTAATTTACAAGATTAAGGTGGCCACAACAAGGAACCACCACCAAAACAGAAACAAATTACAAGTGTACACCCATGCAAAGAATGGGGTGTTGCCACCAATCATGATAACAATAGCCAGAATTCACCTATTTTGACTTCAACAATAAGAAAGAATTTAATTTAGCATGTTCAACAAGAACAGAAGGATTAAAAACCGTATTTTGAAACACACGGTTGTTCCTTTTCTTCCATAGCACCTAAACAGAAGCAAACCAGATTACTTTTATAAATGTGTGAGTGAATCTAGGCAGCTCCGTTATTGAAGTGAATTGAATAAAATGTTGTCTGATGTTATCAGGGGACACCGAAGAAATATATAACCAACGCCAAACATGTCACTAAAGAGAGCTGAGTATGTCACAGTGTAAAGTAAATTAAATTGTTGTTAATCAAATTGATAGTAAAAGTAAATTAAAATAATCATAAAATAAATGAAAAATCAGGACATTGTTGTAGCATCACGTATTGAAGAAGAAAAAAATACACATGTTGCTTGAAAATACAAATGAATAAAGTAAGTGATTGAATTTAAGTGATTAGTGAGTCCCACGTAAGAAGAAATCATTCTATAGAGCTTGAGTTCAATTTTCAAATGACATATATCTTGTTTAGATTTTACTTACCTCCTAATTGAATTTCAGATTTACTTACCGCCCAAATTAATATAATATAATATAATATAAAATATTGTTTTCAGTAAAATGTTAGGATGGGTTTTCTACTCCATCCTCATTGAAAAACAAGCTCGGCTCGCGGGGCTCAAATTGATGCAATTGCTATGAGAGTCTCCAATTATGGACAAATAGTCAATTTTATTCATGAATGTGTAATGAACAGCCATAATAGTATTTCAATGTAGTGAAATTCAAAAATAGTCTAAGTTGCGTATTCAATTAGTCAAAATAGTCTTAAAGAAGAAAATCAACCAAAACTAATTAAAAATAGTTTTCAGATTCAAGGACGTCAAAAATTATTTAGACCAATGTTGTGCACAACCAGGAACATTTTATGGTTTTGCTACTTTGAATGACTATTATCGCTACTCGTACACATTCAAGACAAAAATGACTATTTATCCCGTCCATTTACATATACAAATTAACATTTTTTTTTGGGTCAAGCAATTTAGTGATTAAAAATTTATCTTTTAAAGAAAATAAGTAGGGATTCTGGTGTTCAAACTCCAGTTCTTACATTATATAAAAACAATGTCTATGTCAACTGACTTAAACTCACGGTGACTATAAATTAACATTTTAAATACATGTATTTTATATATTTAACAATGTATGTTTTACCCAGTGGCGGAGCCACTTGTGTTCCGCCACTTGTGTGTGAGGGGATGCATTGCATCCCCTGATTTTTTAAATTTTCACCCAATGATAAGGTTTGTTTATATATTTGCATATCCTGAAATTGTATTCATGCACCTCCTAAGACTCTCACATCAAACTCTGTTGACACACTCTACTTTTTAGGTCGTAAACATTGATGATGTTGTTATAGATGAGAGTCATATCTTGTTGCTTTTACATGTTGACTTTGTTATTTTTATTTAATATTTGTAATTTGTAATGAACTACATTTTTTTTAATTAATATAGGTAATTAGTGTTTCATTGTGAAGTTTTTTTTTCAACAAAACGTAAAAAGAACCCAGGGAATTAACTAGAGTGTGTCAACAAAGTTTGATCACAAATTAGGGAGAAAAAGCAAAATTAGGGAGAAAAATTAGTGACAGAAAAAATAAAATTCATCACAAATTACTTGGTCGCAACATTTAGTGACGAAATTAGAGAGGAATTTCACGTTTTCTCACTCTACATTTTTCACACTAATTTTTTGTTTTTTAGTAGTGAACTTATTTGTAATCCTTAATTAATTAACTAAGCCACATTACCATTTAGCTGCTTGTTAAATTCAATTCTATAAAATTTATAGGGTTAACTAAGTTTTTCGTTTTTAAAAATATTATGAATTTTGATTTTAGTTTCTAAAAATATATATATATATATATATA
>Ga0315913_1002640_pt1 | contig 21211 bp, 12 predicted proteins | sample MpolsnodulesMG_FD_207736 | JGI IMG/M metagenome (GOLD analysis project Ga0315913, IMG submission 207736) | Medicago polymorpha root nodule microbial communities from Los Angeles, California, United States - small nodules | ecosystem: Host-associated > Plants > Roots > Nodule | place: USA... | reverse complement strand
TGGAAGTCTCTTGCTTGTGTGCTTGAGCATAGGAAATTTCTTGCTTGTGTGCATGAGTAATTTGAAGTCTCATACTAGTTGTAGTATTGAGCAATTGTAATTTGAGATTACATTTTAGTGAACTCTCCTTGGAAGTGCAACGGGGACTGGACTACTTCCGGTTTGTGGAAGGAACCTGTATAATTGCTTTGTGTCTTTCTTCTCTCTCTCTCTCTCTCTCTCTCTCTCTCTCTCTCTCTCTGTGTGTGTGTTTTTTTCCGCTGCATCTTAGATTCTGATTATCACTTCAGAAGTTGAACTTTATCTGCTTTTGAACAGTGACTTCAATGGGAGAAAACGAAGAAAAAGCAAACACAATTCAACCCCCCCCTTGTGTTTTTCTCACCTTCAAATAGCTTCCTCCTCACAACTCCCAATTCATTGAATCATTTGCAACTATTCTCTCTAGGTCTCAAAAACTCATTGTTCATACATTCTTCAAGATTAAACACTTTTTCTTAGAATCACATTCTTCTTTGAGTCTATAGATTCTCTAGGGTGCTAGTAGGGATTGTAAGTTGGTTCTCTCAAGAAGATTGGTAGGGCTTAATCAAGGCTTCGAAGTGAATTGAATAATCTCATTCCACCTCCAAAGGGCTTGAGGGTCTTTCTAATCGTTCTTGAAGTCGAAGGGGGTTCGTTTACCGGACATAGAATTGAAGACTTGAGTGAAGAGTTCGAAGGAGTGCATGGGTAATTCAAGGATCCGAAGATTCAAGAAGCACCAAATTCAACGGGTATTTGAAGTTTGGGGAAGTGTTTTACATAGGAGTTGAAGAATTAGGGCTTTAATTTGAAGGAACTCTTGTAAACATTGTAATCAACTTTTGTTACATAATGGATGACCTTGGTGAAGGCGTACTTCATCAAGTAGAGTAGACGTAGCCCTTAGCGAGGACGAAAAAGGGTGAACTAGTGTTCTTTCTCTTTCCCTATCCTTTTACGTTTTTGATATTGCATGTGATTAATTGAATAATTGATAGTTTAATTGCTAGTGTTGATCTAAGTAGCTTTAATTGAAAATAGATCAATTCAATGAATTGGGTTTAAACACTTCACTTAGATCAATTGATTGCAACATCAGTTCAATTATTCAATTTCACTTGTAATGTGGATTAAGTTGATAGGATAGCATATTTGTTCATGTAGGTTTGGTTTGAAATTGTTATAAGTTTTGTATGTTGTTCAAGGTTGATTAAAGTTTGATTGTTAATAAAATTTGTTTAGTGAATCTCTCAATTCTAAAGTCAAATCTTATTACTCCCATATTGTCTTTTCGATTCATTGATTGTGATAATTCGAGCGCAACTTCAATAGTCAATTTGTTAAAATTGTTTTTTACTAAATCTCCGAAAAGTTTTCAAACGCGCTATTCACCCCCCTCTAGCTTGGTAACCATCTAGCCATATAGACCAACATCTTGTAGTTATCTTCCTAACTAGTTCGATATACATCTATCTTACGTTGTATAAAAGGTCAAATTCGATATTTTATGGGGCTTTTGGAGATTTTTGGGGGGCTTAAAAAGCAATCTCAAAACATTATTGGGCTAAAGATAAAGAAATATTGGGTTAGTTATATAAATTTTATTTGCATTGAATTTAGTAAATAAAACACTTTAATAAATAATACACCTCTTCAAACAAAATAATATCTTTTGATTTATGGATCAGATGGATTATCCATCCAATAAAATATAATAATGGATGGATTGGATGGACATAATACTTAATGGATGGATTAGATGATTTTTTTAAACCAAAAAAAAATAGTGGATTGCAATGGACTAATGGACCTTTTTTGATCCATCCATTTAGTTCAAGAAGAAAATTACATAACCAACAAGATTCAGATACCACATTTACAACACCACGGTGTTCAGTCTCAACACTTGAGCGAGATAATGTGGCTTGGCCTTTCGAGGACCATGAGAGTAAATTGTCGCCAAGAAACACACAGTAACTAGAGGTGGAGCGTCTAATATCTGGGAAGCCGCTCCAATCAGCATCGGTGTATGAGATAAATGATGTGGTAGGCGATGAATACAGGTGAAGTACATTGACTAGTGCCTTTGATGTAACGAAAGATGCGCCTGAGAGCCTGCATGTGAACTTCCATCGGGTTATGCATAAATAAGCATATCTGTTGAACCGCATATGAAATATTTGGTCTTGTAAAAGTTAGACATTGAAAAACACATCCAAGGTTGGGATATATTGATGGATCCTCATATTGAGCACGGGTGGTGGTGCTAAGTTTTGATTTTGTGTCAACTGGGGTAGGACATGACTTACAAGACAACATACCAGCATGTTCAAGGACCTCTTTTGCATACATTTTCTGAGATAAGAATATACCACCTGAATTTTGAGTTACAGAAATTAGGGGTTTCAAAATGGATGGATGAAAATTTCAATAAGAACGAGCATTAGTGTTAATGTCGATGCTTTATTCTTCGGAGGTAGAACTAAAGATAAAACTAAAAACAAAGGATTAAATTCTTAATCCAAATTCAAGTTTGAAACTCTTGTAATTAACCTCTTTTCTTGTTCTTAACTCCAGAAAAAAAAAATGGAAGATAAAAAGAATTGACTGTTGAGCCGTATGAGTCAGGAAACTCTCAAGTACGGTTCTAAGGGAAGGAATTTACTCACCTATTCCGACCGCAGAGAACAAGCCATTCGACAAGGAGATTCTAAAATTGCGGAACCTTGGTTTGATCAAGCCGCTGAATATTGGAAACAAGCTATAATCCTTACCCCTGGGAATTATATTGAAGCACATAATTGGTTGAAGATCACAAGGTGTTTTGAATAAGAACACTATGTTTATTATTTTCCTTTTTTATTCTAATATTTTATATTTTCTATCTATTTTATTCTCTATAGAGAATAGAATAGAAAGAGAATCTTGAATTTGTTATAGTTTATTGTCTGTTGTCCTCATCTAAAATAAAAAGGATCATTTATAAAGCAACAAAAATAAAAAAATTGCTGAAAAAACAATAAAAAAAAAATTCTTATATCCCTTCTAAAATCTTTCTATTTCATCTGATATTTCGTTATGTTCCTTAGTAATGCTAAAAACTGCTCACGTGATTCGAAATAAAGTACCTAAGAATATCTTCTATGTAAGATATGCAAGAAAGACAAAAAGTTTCATTTGTTCCATCTACGAATCTCTAAGTGAAATCTGAATAGACTAGGTTGCACAAAACATTCTTTAACTTTATTAATAAAAAAAAAAGGTCCGTTGAGCGCCTCACTGCTAAGTCATGAAGTCATGACACGGGAATTGTCTTATGACTAGTAAATCCAATAAATAAATTTTTTAAAGAACTAATCCAAAAACACATGAAAAGATCGCTTATATTATTTTTGTTACCAGTCGATCCCCATACATACTACTCTCCTTTTATAAAATAATATTATTCTTGAATCTTGTTCATGAAATAAAATAAAAAAAAGAAGCTGTTGGGTGACTACTACTTGATTATTTAGTTTGCAGCCATGCAATTAGATAATTTGGCCGTTTGGTAGTGTGGCTTGATTGACTGTTGTGATGTTTGCTCTTCCTGTCAAGCTGTTGCAATGCTATTGCAGTTAGTTGTGTAGGCTTATTGATTGCACATTTGACCTCCATTTTGTAATTATTTCATTTCTATTTTCTAACTTATGTACAAGTTTAATCATTTTGTTTCGTAAGAATTATATTATTTTCTTTAAAACCTTGTAATTGTATCGTATATAAAGAAGAGTCCAAGACTTTAATTGAAAGAATTATGCTGTTTACCCAAATGTTTTTCTCATTCCCAAGGGAAATGACCAAAATACCCCTATGCATGTTAACACACGCTGCGTGAGTTAACATGCGCTAGTGTTAATTGCAACGTGAGTTAACTGACGTTGCCATTTGCACTAGCGTGAGTTAACTCACGTTCATAACAGACAGCAATTCTTGCGTTCATTTATTAATCTATTTAATGAAAAATTGGCAAGAAAATGAAAGCACGAGAATTTATCGAAAATTCCCTATAATATAGGTATGTGTAAAAACGAAAATGCATGTTCTGGGGTTGACATAGATTAACAGTTGTTGTTATAATTGAAATAGAGAAGGATTAATAAAAATAATAATATTGATTGGTTATGTATCAATTTCCATTTTTTTCTCATTAAGAAAGAATAGATTAAGATTCAAGAATTATTTAGGAATTTGTCGTTAACGGTTGCTATTTGTGCTGAAATTTTGACTTTTCTTTTGTGACTGATAACGTATACATTTGTTTTCAATAGAAAAAGGGGATTAAAGAAAACAGAATTTAAATCAGTTCCTGAATAGACTTTAAAAAAGTCTAGAATGCATAACTTAACTACGCTAGTTTAACAATATACATTTGTTATCTGATAATATTGTTAAACTAGCATAATTCATAACTTAACTGAATTACGCTAGTTTAACAATATTATCAGATAATACGACATAATCAATCCAAATTACACAAAATCATCGTTTTTTTCACAATCACATAATCACAAATAAACGATCCAAATGTTCCAAATTACACAAATTTGCCGGTAGCAACCTGTAATCACTTAAACACACTTAATGACACATAAACGATCCAAATTACACCAATTTGTCAATAAATTTTTAAAATTACATAATCTCACATAAACGGTCAAAATGACCCAAATTCATCGTTAAATTACATACACACAAATTCATTAAAATTCAACAATACGGACACGAATTCAGAAAATATTTCACTATTACACTTAAATAAATGCTACAGTTCAACAGATCGGACAAAAAGATACAAATGTTATTCTCAACCATTAACCTAAACATGTAATCAACGCTATCATCTTTGAGAAGTTGTGGATAATACACAGTCTTCTAGAAGTCCTCTTCCTTATCATCCTCCAAGTCCACGCCTGACACATTTACTATCACATCACGTGTTCTATGATTTGAACCAATATGGATAAAGAAGTCGTCAAGTTTTGCCTTCAACTCGTCCAACTTTTCAGTGGGGTTTACAGTGAACCAAGTCCTCTTTTTCACATCTACATAACGAACTTCAAGTTTAACTGGATCATGTGCATCTTCAGACATGTTTCACTTCACAAAAATATAATGAAAAACAAATATGAGAGAAATGAAATAAAATAAATAGTTGAATAATTAGTGACAAAGTAATTCATACAATAATTGGTGTGACATAACCAGCCACCAAAAAATCAATTCATATCATATATTTATATAATATATAATACTAGTTACATATTGGCCATAAATATCCAAATTACACAACTAACCACCAAAATATATGTCGGGGTTTAATACCACCAAAAAATAGGACAAACACCGACCGACCCAAAAGTGTCATAACCTATCTAACTAGACTAATGATAGTGCATAATCTTTGTCTTCGTCTTCATCCATGACTTCGAAATCCTGCTTTGGTTTTTCCGGAGTTGGAGTGTCAAAAGTAATAGGATTCTGCTCATTTGTTGGTTTCTTTGGTGGCTTCGGCTCCTTAGACATGAGCTCATCAAAGACGGCTTGTCTATTCATAAACTCAAAATGCCATTTCTCCGCCTCACCAATCTTGTGAGTCATCCACTCCTTACAAGGAGGTGGTAACGGACAATCTTCTTTCAATTTCAACAAAACATGAAGAAAGTGGTCGGGAATTAAGCAAAGAAACATTATGTTGAAAAGTGGCTTAAGTGGTGGAGCACTCCGGATTGGGAAGTATGTCTCATATGCACCACCCATTTCAGGCAAAGTCAATAGAACAACAACTCTATTGTAGCAAGTAGCAATAATGTGACCCATATCCGGAGTGGTCAACCACTTCTCTATCGACGCAATACAACTTTTACTTGTTGGAGGGTGTAAACCATCCAAGATAAGTGTATAACGCCTCTCGGTATCATATATCGGCAAGTATTCACTCTTGTGATTTTTCAACTCATTAATAAGTGCATGACGAACATAAACATGATCTCCCTCATTCAATCCCATGTGCCTAGCTATGACCCGGAAACCACAATTACCATCCCATCTAACATTCACAATGTCTTCAATGTAAGGTCTCATGAGATTTGGAATTTGTGAAATGTATGGTATTTGCAAATAAGGTTTTTTTTTTGAAGTAAGAGTCGAAGCTTGTGAGTTATCCACTCCTTTACTCTTTGGAACATTACTCTTGCCATGTGAGCATTGACTATCGAGATTTTGAGAACCAATAGTCTCCCACCTAGAGGGGATTCGACCTATGGACCTCGTTTTCGGTGTAGACTTCATCCTTTTAGGTGCTCCCTTTGTGGCCACTTTTCTCGGAGGTGGCTTCAACATTGTGTCCTCCGGAAATCCTAGTTCACGCAACTTTTCTTTGATGAAGAGTTTCATCTTGTAAGGGGACCTCTTGAGACGTTCTTGAATGGAGTTCCATTCCTCCATAACGGAAAAATTGACATCAACCTCTTCTCCAATTACACTTAACCTTCGCCAATGAGGGTGTATTTCATCCAAAAGAATAGGCAATTTTTCTTTCTCTTCTCGGCAAGAATACAAGCACAGGGAAACCCGAACGTTGTCATTTGCACACAACCACAATCTTCTTTAGCAAATCCGAATGTCCTAGAGCGTTGGAATTCTTCATCGATAAATCCCAAAGCGGCTCTAGATAGATACCCTTCCAACTCGGCAAATAATTTTTGTCTTTTGTATCTGTGTTCCATTCCTCCATAATGCTTGTCATCATCCGCTTCCTTCGCATCTTTGCCAACAACTTTTTCTTTCAAAGGCTTGGCATTGACTCTAGAATCCGTGATGCACCTAGATTTGACATTCTTCTCAAAATGAAAATAGCAAAGTACATGGTTTATTTTAGGGAGTACTTCGGCAACAACTTTCATCAAAGCGGGGTCCCTATCGGTCACAGTCACCTTAGGCATGTTGTGTTTTGAAGTCAAAAGACCAACCAACCTCTCAAGTTCCCAAATGAAGTTATTCTCTTGTTCAAAGGAAAGAAAGGCAAACGCAACCGAATACATCATTTTGGTAGAGGTGACACCAACTATCTCAAATAACGGCATTCGATAGGTATTGGTTTTGTAAGTGGAGTCCATGACCAAAACGGTTGGAAAAGTGTTAAGCATATCAATTGACTCCGGATGAACAAAGAATAAGTCTTCAAGAGTGGTTTCCTCGCTATTTGCTCTTGTGAAATAGACATATTGATGCTTCTCCAACTTTGAAATCAAGTATTTCAACTTCGTCTTGTCCTCTCTTTGCCCCTTGCGCCATCTAGTTCGCGCATTATACACTTGCTTAATGAATGTCACACTTTATTTGTTTTTTTCCTTCAAATCCGTGAGAATATTCCTAGGCGCCGCCAAGCTCTTTGTCATGTTGATAACTCTTTGCTTCTCCTCCGCTTTTAGTCGACCCGCAAGAAGGTGGCCGGATAACTTTGGCGCCAAGTCATGGTTGTGAATTCCACAAAGCATTGCAATCCATCAATCTTGTGTTTTTTTTTTCAAAGAAGCATTTCAACCTAAACGGACAATTACATTTCCTGGAGCTTGTGCCTTCAAGCTTTAGTTTCTTCCTCGTCTTAGGTGGCTTGTATTCACCACTCCTTTCACATTGCATCGTCATGTATGGCGTTATTGTACTAGATTTATCTAAAGAAATAGTAAATCCGGCCCTAACCGCTTGTCGACGAACCCAACCAAGTAAATCTTCTCGATCTGATCTCCATCTTTCATTTGCTGTAAAAAATGACACGGTGTTTACTTCAATAACACGAACACTGGTAGGTACCGGTTTAGGCTTTTCTTCAAAGTTACCGGTAGGTACCGGTTTTGCTTGGTTGTGAACAATGTGAGCTTGAAAAGGAATTTTCACTTTAAAGTTCACATCTTTGGTTGGTTTGACATCGCCGGATGCTACGCTGGAACCTACGCCTACGCCGGAAGCTTTGCTTTTGGCCGGTTTCGGTTCAACGCCATCCTCCGTCACATTTTCAACCATATCAGTCAATGTCTATTCAATAAAAAAATAACAACGATAAAATAAATAAATAATTTGTGCTGCAAGCAAAGCAAGTAAAAAAGTGGTGCGAAAATTCAAAATTTGGGCATCACAGTAGCGTGAGTTAACTCACGCTAGTGTTAACCTTCTTTGTGAGTTAACTTACGCAGCCCTTACAAATAGCGTGAGTTAACTCACGCTGAGCCCTATCACCTACTGGAAAAAAAAATGACGTAACTAGCAGAAAAACCAGGAAAAAAGGAAGAGTTTTGGCGGTACATTACCTGTTCTTTGATGCTTGATGAGCGTAAAAACTTGCTTCCTGACGATTTGCAATTATTTGGAACGAAGATTTTGACCCAAAAATTCACACCTTTTGGGTTTTTGGAGGTGGAGGGAAAGAAACAATGGAGTTGTGTGGTTGCCTACTGGGTTTCAATTGAAAATAGTAATTAGCGTGACTTAACTTCCGCTACGTGAGTTAACTCACACTACGTAAGTTAAATCACGTAAGGGTATTTTGATCATTTCACTTGAGAATAAGCAAAACCTTCTGGGTAAAGAGCAGTTACATGACTTTCTCTTGTGGGCTTCATTAATGGGATTATCGATGCTTGTTGGTATACTTGCAATTATACTATCAAACAAAGAGGAAAATCCGAGGTGGCTTAGAATTGTATTAAATGTTCATACAATTTTGTAGACAAGTATATTTGAAGTTATGTTCATGTAGTATAGCCAAGAGGATTAGTTTTAGCATCTTATGCTGCAACTGGCGTGTTTTTTTTAGTGGATTTAGACTTGGAAGCAACTAATTTGCTATTCTTAGTTTCATGCAATTGTAAGGGCTGGGCAGAGTTCAAAGAATATGTTTTAACAATGATGCAAGTTTTCTAAGAAGAAAACAAATCCTTAGTTTGTATCAATATTTTTCCAAGACAATTCTTAAGTTTGTCGTATGTGTAATGTGCTTTATACTTCGCACATATAGTCTCTAAAATTGGTGTTTAAACCGGTCTCGAAAGTTTTTCCTTAGGTCTGTTGCTATAAATTTAACTGTTAATTTTATCAAATCGATCTCTAAGTGATTTAGCGATCGATTTTTCTACTTTAGTGATCCAAATTTCAAAATCTAAAATTTTTTTAAGTAATGATGCAAAACATAGTGGGCCAAAATAAATAAAAGAAAATAAATGACCAAAAGGAGTACTAGGTAAAAAGATATAGGGCAAATATGATATTTTAACCTATAAAATTTTGACCTTTTAAGTTTAGTCCTTACTTAATTTTAATAGTGTTTTTAGTCCATAAAAAAAAATTATGCACTCAGTTTTAATCCCTACTAAATCTAAATTTGTTTAATTATGCTTAAAATTTTAAGATTTTGAATAATTTTTTGCACAAGTGTTACGAACATTACGAAAAGTTTGTAAAAAAAAAAAGAACATTACGAAAAGTTCATTTGCAAAATTCTATTTCTGCGTCCAGATTTTTGTTACTTTTATTTTGAACATTTGTCTTTTAAAAAAATTTATATTTAATTTATTTCATGTTAAAAAATTCTAAATTTTAGTAAACGAACCTTTTGTGATGTTCTAAACTTGTATCAAAAAAATCATTGAAAAATTTAAGAGTTTTTAGAAGAGTGTAGGCGGCGTGAACGAAGTGGTGAAAAATCCAAACTCTCTCCTCCTACTCTTTTCACCAGCTCGTTCACGCTAGCAACACTCTTCTAACCTTTGCTTGCAAATTCATCTAAGACATCAATTTCAACAACTTAATCACACGACAACTTCAACACACAAAAACTCAACAATCTTCACCATTGCAAAATCCAACAACAACCTTTTCGAGGGAGAAGCGGAACCAGTCGATTTTCAAGGTTCGGATCGGGAAACAAAGAGTGGGAGCAAGAAGATTGAAGAGAGCGAAGTAGTAACAAGGAGAAACAGTAACACAAATCTGGTTTTTTTCTCCGGCAAATTCATGGAATGACCGGAAATATTTGTAGGGTGAAATATTTTATGGATCTGGAAGAATAAAAAGGAATGAAGAAGAGTGATAGACTTTGACAAAAATCATGGGAAAATTTGTAACTATCCTTAAACTCTTAAATTTTTCAACGATTTTTTTGATAGAAGTTTAGAACATTACAAAAGGTTCGCTTACTAAAATTTAGAATTTTTTAACATGAAATAAATTAAATATGAATTTTTTTAAAAGACAAAAGTTCAAAATAAAAGTAATAAAAATATGGACGCAAAAATAAAATTTTGATATTGCAGATGAACTTTTCGTAATGTTCTTGACACCTGTGCAAAAAATTGTTCAAAATCTTAAAAGTTTAAGCATCATTAAACAAATTTAGATTTAGTAGGGACTAAAACTGAGTGCGTAATTTTTTTATATGGACTAAAAACGCTATTAAAATCAAGTAAGAACTAAACTTAAAATATCCCAATTTTATAGGGAGAAAAAACATATATGTCATTTACCACATGGCAGTCATGTCACTTGAAATGTCCATGTGGCATGTCTGAGTCAGCATTCTGTTAGCCTAGTGAACACAGTTTGACGGCAAGGACTAAACTTACAAACGGATAAAAATGTTGGAGATGAAAACTTTAATAAAATTTAAATAGGGACCAATGTTAAAAGCTCGCTTATTTGTAGGGACCTTAAACATAATTAATCCTTAAATAAATCATGTATCTCTTTCAAAAAAAAAAAATCATGTATCTAATTTATATTAAAAACTATTTATATTTTATTAAATCAACCTAAAAATTGATGTTTCTCTTATGGTAGAGACGGGACATAGTACTGGCCGAAAATGGAAGTGGATAAAAGTGTTTTGGTCTCTAGCTACTTCTACAAGTTTTGGTCTTGTACGCATCATTTCGACGATTGAAACGAGAACAAATTTCACCATTTTCCTTTTCATTTTTTCCATCTTTACAAAATTCCCCGATCCATAGGAAGAACACAAGTTAAGTCTTTTCCATCTTTATATTTTGTCTTAATGCTGATTTATTAGATCCTGAATGTTACAACTAACAATTGAAAAAAAGAATCATGTATTTTTGACTTTTATTTTTATGCAATGTATAACAAGATCATGAGTCCTATAAATACCTTGCCCAACAACGAACAAGAAATCACAAAACCACTACATCCTCTTATATTTATTCATAGCCTGAGTTTGAGCAAACAAGTTAACAACCATGTCAACTAGATCCCTCACCATATTCATACTAGCTCATGTGTGGCTTTTGATGGCAAAAACATCAATATCCCAGTTTGTCATCGACACAAGTGGTGAACCCGTTGAGATCGATGAGGAATACTTCATCAGGCCTGCTATCGGAGGCAATGGAGGAGGTTCCACTTTGGTCACCGGAAATGGGCCATGCCCTTTGCATGTTGGTCTTGACAACACTGAAGGCACACTTGGAGTGGCTGTGATGTTCATGCCTTTTGCTCCTCATCATGATGATGACAATGTTAGGCTTAACAGCGACTTGAGAGTTACATTCCTATCAGCCACAAGTTGTGGGGAGTCAAGAGACTGGAGATTAGGTGAGAAAGATGCAACAAGTGGAAGGAGGTTGATTGTCACTGGAAGAGATAATGCTGAAGGTAACTTTTTTAGGATTGTGCAGACCCAAACGGGAGGCAATTATAACATTCAATGGTGCCCTAAAGAGGTGTGCTCTAGTTGTAATATTCAATGTGGGACTGTTGGTGTTATTCGTGAGAATGGCAAGATTTTGTTAGCCCTCGATGGTGGTGCTCTTCCAGTTGTGTTCCAGAAAGAATGACCTATTAGTGGGATGGTGAAGCTTGTTTCTGTGGTGTTTTTATGTAATGTATGTTTCCATGTTGCTCGCCTTTATAAACCTAATGCCAATAAATAAACGTTGAGCTCAATATCATGTTCTTGGTCAATCTAATTCTCCAATTTTTTATTTCCCATGAGATGCTTCTGATCTCAATCTGAAGACCTTCTAAGCAATCTGAAGTTTTTCTTACCATTTAGTGTCGTTGAGATTCATGTTTCCTTGGATATTTATAAAGGAAATCAATTCCATGTCTTTCATTGATAATGATCAAGAGTATATATAGTTACAATAGGTAGAATCAAACCTAGGAGAGTAATTACAAAATAATGGAGAGTAATTACATAATAATAACCAACACAATGACTAATATAATTACATAAAGTCAAGCAATAATTACTAACATAATTACATAAAGTCAAACATTCTATCACACCCCCGCAGTCGAAGCGGGAGGTTCATCAAAAAGAACTCGAGCTAGGCCTTTGGTGAAGATGTCAACAATCTGATGACGAGAAGGAACATGAAGGACGCGTGCCTAGTCACGCGCGACCTTTTCCCGAACAAAGTGAATGTTTGTGCTCTTGATTTTCGGATATCAAACCATTGATTGGTTTTGAATTGTCAATCTTTGAACTTTCTACTTTTATTCTTGGGAAGGTAAAAAGAGAGAAAAACTCTTAGAGATTATGGATCCGGGGGTTGGTTTCGCAAAGGGAAGGTTTTACGCACTCTAAACGATTACGGTATTCCGTAGGAACCTCTTGCCTAAGTTATCTTGTGCTAAGTTATTTGCTTATTTTGAAAATGGTTGCCTAAATGTCTAAGTGAAAGAATGGAGGGAGAAGAAGTATGTTTTTGTTATTTTTTATTTGAAAAGGGATCAAAACCAATGTAATTCACTCTTAAAAATTTATTTGGTGCGTCGGATTGATTTTAAAGTTTGGAAAAAAAATTAGAAGGGATGAGAGACCTCAAAGGTATAGAAGAAATAAAATGATGTGAGGTTGTTTAATTTTAATTAAAAAAAATCCAAGTCTAATATGAATATTAAAATTGATTAAAATGTTTGATTAAGAAATAAAAGGAAAAAGACCTCTTGGGTTAAACTCCAAGGAATGATTAAGAAAATATTTTTTGAAGTTTGATATATTTGATTTTTTTGGAAAATGATTTTTCTAAGTTAAACGCAAGCTAAACGACTAAGTGTGACGACGTAACGTGATATAAAAAAATGAGAAGTTTACAAAGGATGTTGGGTCCTAAGCAAATTCTCAAGTAAATGAATCTAAAATTGCTAATAGTTTGATTTTAAGAAAATTTTTGAAGTCCAATAATTAACCTAATTAGTCACTAATTCATTTTGGTCCTCGATCGCGGATATGACATAAAACAGTAACTAAAGTGTGATTGTGTCGGTGCTACTTCTCATTTATGGATATTTACAAGGGCCTAGATACATGCTAAAGTCTTCAACAAAATATAAATGGCAAGAATAATAAAAATGCATGAATTAAATTACATTATTTCCTAAATACACATTAATACAATAATAAGAAATAAATATGCAAGGTATGATTTTTTGTTTAGAGACCTATATAAACTATAACTAGTATGGACATTCGTCCCAAGCACAGGCTAGAATTTCGTTAAGTGAGAAAAAACTCATATACTTAAGTCTTGAAATTTTGAATGAAGATGTGATATCATTCTCAATTATGTGGTTGTTCTTTCTCCAGTGTGTCGATCCACACCAGTGTTGACTCCTCTAGAAGGTCCAACGATGGTATCATTTCTCGGTTCATCATCGTGGGGAACAATTTTTGGTGGTGTGTCACGTATACGGGGGTTGTGACACTTAATAAAGGGATGTTAATTTGTCTAGTATGGATAAAAGTTACACATTGTATGCAAGAGTAGATGTTTAACAACACCCATATAGCTAATGTCTTAAGACTTCATGAGAAGATGCGATATCAATTTTACTTGTATGATTGGCCTTAGTCTAATGTGACAATACAACTCATTGTAGACTTTCACAAAAGACCAAATATTATGATGATTTGTTTTATTAGTCTTTGGTTGTAATTTTTCTGAATTTTTTACCTTAAATTTTATTTTTGGATTTTATTCGCTTTCATACAATTTTTTTATTCAACATATATTACTATAAATTCCTTCAATTTTCGTCTTTGATGGGATCACAATGGAAAAATGTAGATGTGTTATACTGAGTTAACAAAATAAATTGCTTATTAGACATATTAAATTAATGTGGTATACTCTCACGAATAAAACATGCATTTCCTAGTTTTTTCCTCATCATTTCTCTTATGTTCAAATTCATTTTTCATCCATTCCTAATTTACTTTCTCTTTTCACACGAAATAAACAAACAAAAACAACCCTCCATGAAACTGCCACCAAATCACATTTTTTGTGATGTTGTGTCTCTGACCATATTTTGCTATCTCGTCAGATCACATACACAGAGAGTCCTACACTTAAGGGAGAGACGTTAATGTGTCATGTTTGAGTTAAAATTCAACGGTAGATGCAATAGTATATATTAATCAACGTATAAGTGAGATGCAATAATTTTATGATGTCATTTGTTTAATTTTTTTTATCTTAAAATTTAGTTTTTGAATGTTATTCTCTTTCATGCAATTTTTTTCATTCAACCTCTATTATTTTAAATCCCTTCAATTTTGCTCTTTGGTGGCAAGTGACAATTGAAAATTGTAGATGTGTTAAGTTGAGTTGACAAAATACATAATTATTGGACATTTAAAATTATGTGACGCTTTTTTAATTTAGTCTAATTCTTTGGTAATATGGTTACCTAAAAATCACCAACTCCTGCAACAATTGCATAAAATTACCAACAACTCACAATATTGCATGTAGTCTCACGGCAAAACACGCAATACTTATTGTTTTCCCTTATATTCTCTCATGTTCAAATTCCTTTTTCATTTTCATTTTTTTTTCTTTCTAATTTCATATATATCATATCATGAAAGAATGGAACATAAACCTTCCTCTATGAAACGACCAACCAACCAACCTTTTTTTATCATGTTTCTTCATTTGACCTTATTTGACCGTGCCACACAATTACGAACGGAAATTCACACAATTGATTAATACTCTCTCCGATCATTATTATAAGAAGAAAAACCAAAAAATCATCAAAACCGATGCAATCATTAATTAGTGTAACTTTTTAAATTATTACAAAGATACCCACTAATATTAAAAACAAAAACATTAAATAAGGGGTAGAAAAGTCTTTTGAGGAACAACCTCACCTTAAAAATTGTGATATTTTCTAATAATTAGGACCAAACTTTTCTTTTAAAATTTTTTCTTATAATTAGATGTTAATGTGTTAAGTGTGAGTTAATGTTTTATATTGGATCGAAGAGTATATTTTGAACAATATATAAGTGAAATGACACATATACCTAATGCCTTAAGATTTTGTGTGAAGATTTGGTATCAATCACACTTGTCTTGTTTCTCTTATTCAAATGTGGTGATCAAACTCAGTGTAGAATCATACGAATGTCTTAAATTAGGATAAAGTATTTTGTTAGTTTTTGGATATGATTTGTTTAGTTTATAATCTAAAATGTTAGTTATTGAATGCCAATGGTTTCCATGCTAAGTTTTTTTCACTAAACCTCCATTATTTCAAATCTCTTCACTTTTTTCTATGGCGGAATGTAACAATGGAAAAATATAGATGTGTTCCACTAAATTTATAAAATATACGTTTAGTAGAAATTTAAAAAAGATGTGATGTTTTTTTATTGAGTCTAATTTTTTGGTAAATTAATTACCCTAAAATCTCCAATTTCTTTAACAAATCCGTAAAATTGTTACCAACTCTATTCTCTATACTTTCACAGCAAAGCACACACTCCTTATTCTTTTTCTAATTTATATTCTCTCTTCTCATAAAAGAAAAGAACATGAAACCATCATCTACCAACCATTTTTAGCAAGTTAAGCCTCAATCTAACGTTATTTGGCTATGTCACGAGATCAAACATACATATAATCTCACAGTTAAGAGAGATGTTAATGTGTAATATGTGATTTATAGTTACACATTGGATGCAAGAGCATGTGTGGATAAACATTTAAGAGAGATGACTCATATACCTAATGTCTTGTGGTTTTGGGTGAAGGTGTGGTGTTAATATCACTTTTGTGGTTGCTCTTAGTCTAATGTGATTATCTAACCCAATTTAGACCTTCCGCAGAAGTTCCAACATCATGATGAGTTATTTTGTTAGGTTTGAATTCCATTATTTTAATGTTTTATCTTAAATGTTAGTTTTTGGATTAAAATTCGCTTTGAAGCTATTTTTCTTATTCAACCTTTATTATTTCAAATTCCTTCACTTTTGGTATTTGCTTGGATCTGACAATGGAAAACTGTAGATGTGTTATGTTGAGTTGATAAAATACATGCTTATTAGACATTTGAAGTGAAGATGTAATGTTAATATCATTTGTGTGATTGCTCTTAACTTAAAATGATAATCCAGCCCAATGTAGGCTCCCTCCGTAGTCTCAACATTATGATGAACTATTTAGCTAGTATGAACACTTGTGCCATGCACGGGATATAATATCATTATATTTGAGGGTGATAATATTTTAAAGTATCATGTGTCAATTAAAGACAAACATTGATAAATTAGTGGAGGTTGAACAACTCATATATTTAAGCCTTAAAATATTGGATGAAGATGTGATATCATTCTCACATGTGTGGTTGTTCTTTCTCTAGAGTGTTGGTCCACACCAGTGTTGGCTCCTCTAGAAGGCCCAACGATGATATCATATCCCGGTTCAACATTGTGGGGGAGCCTTTTTTTTGGTGGTGGATCAAGTATATGGAGGTTGTGACACTAAATGGAGAGATGTTAATTTGTGAAGTGAGTAAAAATTTCACATTGTATGCAGGAGTAGATGTTGAGCAACATATAAGTTAGAGGACACATATATCTAATGCCTTACGACGTCAAGTGAAGACACGATATCAATTTAACTTGTATGAGTGGTCTTAACCTAATGTGATGATACAACCTATTGTAGGCTTCCACAAAGACCCAATAATATGATGATTTGTTTTGGGGTGTAATTTTCAGAATTTTTTACCTTAAATTTTAGTTTTTGGATGTTATTCGCTTTCATGCAATTTTTTTATTCAACCTCTACTATAAATTCCTTCAATTTTTTCGTCTTTGGTTGGATCACAATGGAAAAATATAAACGTGTTATACTTAGTTGACAAAATACATAATTATTAGACAGTTAAAATTAGGCTTAAACGCACATTTGACCCCCAAGTTTCAAAGTGTTGCGATTTTGGCTCCCTATTAAAAAATGGCCAAAAACTCCCTTCATGTTTAACCCCTTTTGCAAAACATCAATTTTGACTTTGTCAACGTACACGTTTGCTACATGTGTAGTTTTCATTATGATAACATTTAAAAAGTGAAAAAGAAAAGAAAGAGGGAATAATCATAAAGCTAAAGAATTGTGTCGGAAAAAAAATGATAATACTAAATAAGAATAAAAAAAAAACGGGAAGAAAAACTTGAAGAAAATGAAGAAACAAATAATGCAAGAGTTCTAAATAAAGTGAATCGATTGAAATAGAAAAGGTAAGTTATTGCACAAATAACCATTTAAAGAACCAATCAACATGAGTTTTTTTTGTTACAATTTGGATTAATGCATTATTATTCAATTTGAATTTTTTTTTTCATTCCATATTTATTTCAAACTTAGAGGCCATGGATAGAACTTACATACCTTAAAACTGACCAATTTTCATGATTTATTAGATAATAAAATATAATATTTGGATTTTTTTATTCCTGGATTTTTTTATTCCTTGACATATGTTCTTAGGAGAAAAAAGTTTCCTAATATATTCTTTTTTCCTACCAATTGAGTAAATATTCATTAATTAACTTTTTTATGGGGCATTAATTATTTGGTTGTTTAAAAAGGACTTCCATGATTTATACATATTTGAGTAACCTCTGTTTATTAAAAAATGTATTGGTCCAAAGATGGTCCTTACTCTTTAGTTAAAAAAATTAATATATTTTTCAGCTATTATTATTATTATTAAAAATAGACTACAAAGTATGGTAAAGCTATCTTAGACCATTTTTGAGAGGTTTATTAGATAATTAAAATTTAGATTGACAATAAAAATGGAAAGAAAAATAATTGATATAACAATAAAATAGCAAAACACATCACATATGAAAACTTGCAAAGCATGGTGTGAAAACCTACTACCTAATAACAAAAATGATATTTGACCATTTCTTGACATTGTGATCAACTTATTAACTATGGTATGAATTTAAAAAATAATAATAACCACTACTAGAAAAAGCAAAATTAGCAAGGGAAATTAGTGACGGAAAAAATGAAATTTCTCACAAATTCCTTAGTCACAAAATTTAGTGACGGAATTAGAGAGGGATTTCACGTTTTCCCTCACTAAATATCCCTCACTAATTTTTGCTTTTTTAGTAGTGAACAATGATGATCAATGTGAATTGATTCCCTCAAAAAAAAAATGAGAATTTATTTTTTATAATTAACTTTTAAGATATGTTAGTATTGAAAATTAATGTTTTTATATGTTATCAATCATAGTTATTGTGTTACCAAATGCATTAAAGTATATTGTAATTTATGCTAATAACTTCAAAGGAATTCTAGATACATTAATTATTCAAAATACAATTAATTTTCTAAAGTTTGACTTTGAAACACATTTTATCTGGACATGTTTTACAACGTCAAAAAATATATGGACATGTTTTCGGATCGATAAGAATCATTTTATGATCCCCTAAAAAAAAAAGAATCATTTTATGATAATTAAAGAAAAACAACATATTTTTACTTGTTTTTTGTTGGCAAAATACAAAAATTATGTTTATGATGTTGATCTAGGAAGTTATAAATAAAATATTATTCAATAGTATAATTAATCCTTGTAAATCCGGAAAAAATAAAAAGTTTATTCGCACACTAATGCTAACCAACAAAACAATTATCATAAGAACATTTCATAACAAAATAAATCGTATTTGCGTATCAAGATTAACAAATTTATGAATGACACAATAAAATCTATAAAAACTCGCAATTCAGTAAAGAAATCCATAAAAATCGTATTATTCTTCAATAATTATATATTAAAAACAATAACACAAAAAACAAAATCATTCGTAGAATGAGTGCAAATGGGAACCAAACTAACAAACATCGCAAAATCTTAAAAAAATGCAAAGAGAAATAAACAAAAATATAAAGAAAAAACTCCAATAGAATATAGAATCGATCATTACAATCATTTTAGAATAAAAAACATCAAATAGACATTCTTAATTTTTCTCTTGATACATAAACATTCTTCAAGTTAGGTAGTAAAAAAAAGAGATTCAATGGTAGAAGCGATGTGATTTGCAGTGCTCTTTCAGAAGTCATTTATATACTCATTTTTGCAAGGGTATCTTAGTATTTGTTTATACCAAGCACATTCAAAAGGATGTCTTTATAACAAAATCATTAAAAATCTTTTACTTTAATTTTGTAACCTCTCGTTGTGTTGTGCTAATTCCATCATGCTTTTAAATTGAATATTGTCCATTACCCTTTTTAATAAACTTCCAAAGCAAGCTATTTTTTCTTCACTATTTTGTTTTTTTTAATTACAAAAAACAAATCGAAATATAAGAAAGTAAATTAATTTTTTTTTTGTAAGGATTCACATTTTTTATAAGAAATGTATATTAAAACAAATTCATTAATTATTATGCGTATATATGTACTTGATATCAAAATATTGTTTATAATGATAAATCAAAAAATCATACTTAATCATACTTATTACTATTATTATTATTGTAGGAATTATTATTATTATTATTATTTCTATTCAAAATTACATAAATAATATTAAAGTCATACCTTAGAACAATTCAAATGAAATGTTCGGTTACCAGGCTAAGAACAATTTCAAAAGAATAGTGCATTATTCAAAATGATGACTTTTTGTTGTGAAAATCAAAAAAATAACTAAGTTGATCTCCTTAATTACTACCACAACCAAGATACCATAACTGATGATTACAATTAAGGAAGCAAACAAATGGTTGATTACGTGTACAATTACTTGTCACATATATCATAGGTGTTTATGACATGACAGAATATTAAATGAGACTTGATATGTTAAAGTGACATGTGTACTATTCAAAAAGAAAGAAGGCAATTGTTTATAACTAGCTTGGAAACTCGTGCCAAACACGGGTTAGAATTACGACTATTATTATTTTTATATAAAATCTAATTAAACGGCAAATTCATTATTTTATACACAATATATCAATAAAATGCATCGTTATCGTATTTTGGATTGCATATTATATACAAATATCAACGCATATAGTTATTTGGTTTTTCGTATCGTAAAACGGGAATGATTTAACAGATTTAACGTCGAAATATTAGTATTTAATGCCGGAATATTTTACACGGATGACTAAAATTAATCACGGAGACATGAGTCTTTTTTTTTTTTTTTTTTGGATGTTCTACATATAACTGGGGGTGTTGGAGTCTCGAAGCCTACCACTGCATATATAACTAATTGTCCCTACCCAACGAATCGTCTCTACCAGATGCCCTTATATATAGTTTCTTTCAAATTCCATGATTTCAATAGTAGGTACCCTTATATATACAAAGTTAATATCGTGCACACACTTGATTCATCTTAACATCCAACACGAATTTGTAATTATTCAATCCTGTAACAAATAAGTATAACAAACAACGACAAAGACACCAACTATCTATCATATTTTTTAACTAAGCATATTATAAAATAACCCATCAACAAAAATACAACAAAAAAGGCTTGAAAAGGGGACTACAAAATTGTCATGTTAATGCTCATAGACATAGACGCTCCAAAGAACAAAGAAAAAAAAAGACGGATATATAGCTGATTGTATAAAAAAATTAAGCAGAACATATAGTTGATAATATGGTCATTGAAAGAGTACGGCTTACATTAGGAAAAATCAGAAAGATCAGAATGATATTAACATTATAAATAAAATTAGACTGAGTATGAGAATATTGTAGTTGCTCTATCATATAAGAGAAAAACCGAAGTCTTAGTAGATAAACACATTAATGTATCAAACAATGTTCATTTCAGA
>Ga0315913_1002635_pt1 | contig 21220 bp, 11 predicted proteins | sample MpolsnodulesMG_FD_207736 | JGI IMG/M metagenome (GOLD analysis project Ga0315913, IMG submission 207736) | Medicago polymorpha root nodule microbial communities from Los Angeles, California, United States - small nodules | ecosystem: Host-associated > Plants > Roots > Nodule | place: USA... | reverse complement strand
TGTTGAAAGAGGCGTTTGCCCAAAAAAAGAACAGAATCCTCAAGAGTTCTCTCCTGCAAACGAAATGCCACAAACTCCCGCACACTGACACGAACACGTTTTTTAACCATTCCAGTGGATGTCAACTCATTTCGTTCAATATGCTCCTGATATTGATCTTCACCGAAGGGGAATAAGAGAGGATGTTGTAGAGGAATATACTTTGAGTGAGTCTCATGAATGTGTTGCAGCATGCCATCTTTCTCCCTCACAACAATGTCTCTGCCATCCTCAGAATCTTCAAAGTCTCTAACAATCAACGCTGCAACCTCGTCAACATCGAGTACATTATATGTCCGAGAATCAAAATTCCTATTCCAAAATAACCTCAAACGAACAGGCACATTCTCATTCAACGCACGAAAGTCACGAACCATTCTAAAAATCTTGACTAATTTATTGTGCTCGTCCATTACAGCCAACAATTGTTGAATCAACAAAGGATCGAGCTCACTTTCATGCGAACGACCACTGCATCAAAACAAACAAATAACAAAAAAGGAAATTTAAATATATATATCATCGCGTATTCAACACAAAAAACAACAAAGGAAACAATAACAAACAATCAAGATAAAAAAACCAGCAGAATAAACATTGCAGACATTGAGCTAACATCAGCAAATGACTTAATAAACTAACCTGAAATGAGATAGACGATTGGCCAACTCGTTCTCTGTGTCGTATATAGAGAGTTGACAAAACTTGGGCCGCTGTCCTTCAACAGGAAGAAGACTACCAATGCGATGATAATTCTGACCAGAGATAACAAAGTGAGGAGGACCTGGACCTTGATTCAACCCGGACTCAATTTTACCCCCCATTGAAGTAAAAGAGAACAAATTATTGTACGATCGAATATTGGCAATAAAATGAGAACTCTTCGGATGACCACCATTAAAAAGACTGCGAAGCAAAGGAGGAGGTTCAATCATAGAGGGCAAAGTGATCTTCCCCTTCATACAACATATGGAAACATCAGGAGTAGCAGTGGAACCACGCCTCTGCGAACGTTCTCCATACCAAAACATAGCATTACATCGATGACATACGACATTCATATCTCCAACATCTATATACTCTGCAAAGTAATGTTCAAACAATATAATACTCATATTATAGACTATGAATGGTCAAAAACATAAGGCGAAAGAACAAAAAAACTATAACAATAATCATAGATGAGAAACAAGATATAACCTTGCAATTTACCCCTGTCGAAAAACTCCATTAAAAGCAAAGGAATTGGATCAGGTGGGACACTGCCTGATCCACTGCCAACAGCGGAACCATGGTCCACAAACACAATCCATATAATGAAAAAATTAGACATAAACAGATGAGTTTTTATGATTCCAAAACAAAAAAATGAAGAATAATAAGAACCAGATATAATCCAACCAATGATGTGACCACCATCAAAGAGATCAACAAACAGAGAATCAATGGGAGTCATTATGGAGGACCCTGTCCAATAGAATAAACACCAGGGGCATGAATAAAACATTAATGGAGAGAAGAAGAAATACAGTTAGAGATCATAGAAACTTCAACAACAAAGAAAAATTACTTTCAACTCCACCAGGTAGCCAAAAAATAAAAATCTAAATCACTGAAGCGGATAAAATACTTGAGAACTGGAACAAAAAATCATGTGAAACCAGAAGAGATAAACAACGAATACATATAAATCATGATTATATTGGAATACCTGGCATTGAATCCACAATATTAACTTTGGACCTCTTTGCTCTCAACTTATTGTATCTCTCCAAACGTCTTTTTTTAGCCTCAGAAGCAAGTGAAGATAACTCAAAAGTATTCATCCCTTCCATGAATATGAGACCCCAAATAAAACGAACAAACTGGTAATATGACAAAAAAAAGGTGTAAAACAATCAAATATCTTATGTCAATTACAGTCTACATGCAAGCTATGGGAAACACTGAGCATCAAAGCAATTTATAGACCTTGTCTAAGGTGCATAAATAAGATAAAGGTACTGGCTAAATGGAGTAGCTGGAAGCTTAGTCTAATGTACATCACTCTAACACACATATGCCAACACAACAGAGGTCTGGAACACCTTCTAAAAAGGAAATGAAAAGGAAAATTAGTTAGATGTGACTTACCTCTCCACCACAGCACTACAATCCAAATCAAAGCTAGGAAATGTAAAAAACTATTGTCTGGCATGCAGAGGGACCACGTAAAAATAAGAAAATTTAACACTCTTTGCAGCTAAAAATAAGAGGGAAACACCAACTTTGCAGAACCATTAAGAAAATTAAATAATATAACTCTACAAACATCAACAATTACAATATTGGATTGAATATTGGTAACTAAGAACAAAATGAAATATAGATCAATGACATATAAATATTGTGAAGGGTAAGATACAATGTAAAACATAAACCAGGTAAATAGGTAAAAAAATCAACATAGGTGGATTAGCAACCATCTAATACATAAAACAATGGCAATCTTAACATTCATAATTTAGCTTAGAGAGAAGAAAAAAAGCTATAAATTCGGCACTTCGGTTACAAATTCTTGATTTTTACATCAAGCATCTCCCTTCGTAAATAGGAGGACGGGGCACAATGAAGAATCTTTCCAATAGGGCAAAATTAGCGATAAATAAAACAAAGCTAACAAAAAAATAAACATATGTAACACAAGCATATTAACTTGCCTAAATACATTAATCATACACCGTCAGATACAAAACAAACATCCAACATGCCATCTCATGTCAACACAACCATGATGGACCAAACAGACATGGCTTGTTGGATATCGAAATATTCAAGTACAAACCAACACGAAAATAAAGACCGGAATAAACTATATGATAACAAACAACCACAAAATAGAACCCCATGCAAGGGGATGGTCATAGCTGACCAGAGTTTGCAACAATTAGGTAAAATACAAATAAAGTAACCACACAGATAGGATCCACTACGCATAACATACTAAAGATCAGACGGAAGTCCCAACAGCTTCGTCAACAGAGAGAAGTCCATGAAAAGTAGGCAGAAGATCCCTCCTAGGAACTATTGGAAGAGCATTTGCGCTTGGTCCAGCTGAAGCATCCACATCAAATCCACTTGGAGAGGAGCCAAAGGAAAGAAACTTGCCAAAACCATAGTTTGCACCAAGAATCAAAGCAGATGCGGGTGAGATTTCATCGACACACGGTTTGAAGATACACTGAAATTTGAAAATTGAGTTAACATTAGTGTGTAATTTATACTCTCATGAAAAGATCACATAAAAAGTGTCATTATGAAACATCAAACATATAGGACACATAATAACCTTAGTTGGGGTGTAGTTTTTCCCAAGGGAGTAGTAGCGGCCAATAATATCCTCATCGTTTGTCAAGCGAATGACCTCGAATGGATGTCCGGCTAGATGAATATAATTCTCCAATTTCTTAACAATGAAGAGAACCTTTTTCCTCTTCATTGCCTATAGACCAGGCTTGCTCAAAGCGTATTTGACACCCTAACAAAAAACAAAACACCCACATAAGACCAATGAGATCAAAGGAAATATTCATTGAACAACGTAAAAAAAAACGGCATCACCAAGTGATTGTAACTAAGAGAAGTGATTCCCTGCAATAGATAGTTAGGAAGCTCAAAGGTGGCAGTGGCTTCACCATCGTCAACAACGACCCTCAGCATGGACCTATAAACATCACAACAATTATAACACATACCAGACAAAGACAAAGGACAAACTTAAAAAATAAAAAACCATACTTTGACTTAACACCAAAGGTAGTACGTCCACACACAGTGCAAACATAAAGCTCATTATGAACCTTCATGCAGCTCCCACAATCACACATCGCATACCACCATCGGTCTACCTGAAAACACCCAACAACGTTACCACAGACGACCGAAAGTCGGGTCTCAGGTGACTTCACAAGCTCAGCAAGTGTCTTTGACGGATAGAGACGATTGAATTCGAGCTGATCAGCGATCGCAACCCTCATCGGATCTTGATTGACATCCCTATGGGGCTGACCACTCGAGAAGACCAACCTAAGCGACATAATGAACGATAAAAAGCACATAATAAACAACCAACAAATAATAAATCTAGGCCAAACAATAAAAACCCTATTAAGATGCAAAATCATTCAAGGCATCACGCAGACCTGTTCTTGAACTGGACATACTCAGCTATGAAAGGGTTAAGCAAAAGCCTGGTCATGTCCTTGACACCCTCCAGAACAGAATACTCTACAATTAAATAAAAAAATACGTATAAATAATCTTAGAAAACACCAAATGTTTAAACTCATTATCCAATAAATTTTAAACTTTCAAACACAACTAAAAACAAAGAATCATATGAACCTCCCTCTCTGTGAACCCTTCCAAACTGAACGACCACAACAGGTAGTCCTTGATAAGATCCTCTCAAAAGCTCTTTGAACTGAGCAACAAAGACACCCTTCAACTCACATTCCAACCTTCCTCTACACCATGGAAAACATACAACAGGAAAAAAAATAAACTAAAAAGCAAAGCCAAAGGGAAAGAAGATAGATGTGAAATAAAGGGTACCTCTCATCGGTGAGTTCAATCTTAGCAACAGTTATCAACCCCTCGGCATCATCAGAGACACATTCGTAATGCAGCGCAGTCAAGAGGCCAACGAAATCTTGTGAAACATTAAAACATGAAAAGATACAGCAAATTACAAATGACAAATATGAGGAAAAACAAAAAAAAAATAACAAAACACTCACCAACCAAGCGAGTAGAGTCAAGCCTTGGCCTGTTGAGCTCATCGGTCTTGGACAAAGTTAACCCATATTGATGAATCAGAAAGCTATCATCTAGAACAACCCTGGTACTTAAGCGAAAGGTTATCTTGTTCCTGTTTCCAGTTGCAACCGAACAACTCATACTCTCAACAACTTGGAAAGTGGTGATGATGTAAACTGAGTGCTCAAATAACAAATGACCTAAAAGATGAACACACTGGTGTGGAATGGTTGCCTGTATCTTATTGCCCTAAAAACCAAATAAGGAGAAACCTTGGCAAAAAGCAAAGGAACATGGAAAAAAAACGAATAAATAAAAAATATTTGTGCATGGTGTGTAAACTCACATCAATATCAAGCAGGATCAGCTCAATGTTGCTGACTTTTCCACGAAAGAAACTACTCTCAACAGTCCATTTCCTTATGACCCGGACCTTGATCCTCTAGTCAACCCTACCTGTTCTGAGAGACATCAAACCATGGAAAGGTGTCATCATTTTTGTGATCTCGCAAAAGATTGAGAGGTTTGAGTGGAGTTTTTTGGAAAAAAAATAACGAAGCTTCAAGCATAAACAATCAACATGAAAGATGGGAATGGGAAAAATGCTCAAACAGCCATGGAGCAGGAACAGAAATGGTGTTGTTTGAAGGAAGTGTTACCTTCGAAGAGATGAGTGGCATCTCATATATATAGCAAAACATATAGTTCACTCAGCGGAAGTGAAACACTCCTCAAACAAAATATAAATTGGAAAAAGCATTAAAATAGTATATTTTTAAGAGTTAAACACTGTAGCATGGAAAGGGTAAAAGGGAAATGACATGTAGATTGATTAGATTTTGTGGATATGCATCCACATACAATAAATAAACAGATTAAAGTGTCATAGTAATAAGTTTACCCACCTAACATGTTTAGAGTTAAATTATTTAACAGGAGATTAAACACCAACCACACATTTCTTATCATATAGAGTAATCTTATATTAAACCCTTTGCATGACAACCATATAATTATTTACTAATACAATACAATCGATACATATCTTAAATATTTAAAAAAATTCATCGCCTAAAAAACTCATCTTCGACACGAATGACCCTGAATACATAACTTATTGAAATTAAATTGGAATTTCGTAATACCTTGGCAATTAATCAACCACCACAAAATATACTTCTTAATCCTACAAAACAAATTCCAATTATCCAAACTAAGCATAAAAATATCTTTTAAAAGTAAATAAGCAAAATGTATAATCCAAGGTTTAGTACAATAATGAATGGTTTGCTTGGCTAAGAAAAATTTCACACAGATAGATAACACTGATGCATGGGAACTAATCGATGTGCCTTTCTTTTATTTAAAATGACTCATCGAATAAATAATAAACCAATCCAAAACATAAGACATAATATTAATTTAGAATATAAGACAATCTTAATTTGAAAATCACAATTATATATTTTGTTTTAAAAAAAAGGCGTATTGATAAATATATCCACTAAAAGTAAAAAAAAGAAAAAGGAAAGTCCAAGATTCAGAAAAATTCATAATAACCTGCTTGGATTTGCAATATTTCACACCAACAAATGGCACCAAAACATAGGAAACCAACCAATGTGGCGCCCCTCATTTTAAAATACTCATCGAATAAGCATTAAACCGATCCATCACCTAAAACATGATATTAAATTAGAATATAACCAAATATTAATTTTCAAATCACAAATATAGTTCTTGTCTAAAGAAGAAAAGGGATTCATTAATATATTATATAAAAGAAAAATATATAAAAAAGGTTAAATCCAAGATCTAAATAGAATCATCATCACATGCTTGGATAAGAAAAAATTCACAACAACAAATGGTACCGATACATGGGAAACCAATCAGTGCGACGGCTATCATTTTTAAAAACTCATCGAATAAGCAACAAAACGACCCAACACCTGAGAAATAATATTAAATCAGGATATAAGAAAATCTCAAATTAAATTTCAGAACTATAATTCTTAATTAAAGATGAAAAAGGATTCAACCCACAATGATAGAGAATCAATATAAATTGTATGGGCATTATAAGAAGCTACAAAAAGGAAAAAAGGTACATCCCATTAAAGGCAAGGAGAATACACAAATAAGCATGACAATAAATAACTAAAACGGGAAATAAATGAAAAGTTGAAAAATGCTTACCAAAATGAAACTAAAACAATCCATCATCCATTAATAGAAATAAAAGAAGGGAACCACAAAGTTTATGGAAATTCTTCCATTTGAAACAACAAAACAGAACGAAGCCGAAATAATAAGATCTGGAACACATCTATGCACAATTACACATCAGAAATTGAAGAAAACAACCAAAGGATAATAGAACAACACACACAAAGCATGGAATACACGCTGCCCATGACCTAACAACATACACACAAATGAAACCAAAAGTTTCAAAAACAAACCCAACAACATTACATCAATATCTAGCCCTTGACACATTCACACCAAGACCCAAATCCCCTCCATCAACCTCATCCAAGAGATCAGATAACTTCCTTTTGTCACCGACATCAACCCGAGAAGTGGAACCAACTTCAAAGCAAGAATCAACAAACGAATCCTCTGCACCAGCGTCATAATGAGGTTCATCCACTCCAAAATCTTTTCATAATCAATAGCAGAATCATTGTATAGACTGGCCACAAAGGCATCCAAAATGTGATCCTGCAAAACCAAAATACAAGCAATAATAAAAATAATGTAGCTAAAAAAAAACATCAAGAGTCAAATAAGCACGACGCACCTCAAGTTCGCCACCTGCATTGTAAGGAATAGGATTAAGGAAGACATCAAACAAAGAGTGATGAGTGAAAACATCCATCACCTCAAAGGAGGACAAACCACCAGAAGAATCAATACATTTTTTGGCAACTTCGAAAATCATAGGATCAGCAAACAACGAATCCATCTCCGAGGGATACAAAGAAGATGCTTCGGGCTACGAAAAAAAAAAGACAAACAATGACTCTAGAAATCAAAGGTAAAATTCAAATTAAACCAAAACAAACCACCAAATAAGATAAAATCACCATATCAATCAACAACTTGTAGGTCTGCGGCGCAAAGCGCTCAACAATGAGATCAAGCAGCAGGAAAGGAGCCTCAGAATGGAAATCCCCTACATTGACACGCAGGCTAAATCTAAATAACAATTGAAAATGTTAACAACAAATAACAATCAGCCATAACATAAAACATCATTGTAAAATTGTAAAAGTAAAGACAATGAAAAAACATGCAGATAATTGAAATAATGTTAGCATTTCCCACTTGGGTACAAAGGTAGACAACTGGTTATCAATCCAATTATCCACACCCTCATCAATACCTAGATAACATGCAACCACAACAAACACACTCTGATATTTTTGACGCTCCACACATATTGAAGCCGAATGTTAGAAATATCAACGTGTTAGCGCCCTTTCTTACCGACCACCATTTCTTTTTCTCTGTTGGTATTTTGGAAGCTTTTTGTCCATTTTTATTTCTTATTTTGAAAATAGTACTAATTATCGTATTGTCAAAATAATTTCTAACTTTGTAGTGCACAGAGAGAAAAAAAAATGTAAACTGAGATAATAAATCATTAATGATATTATAAGACAAAGAATCATATTAAAAGTCACAAAATTTAATAGTTTTTTTTAGTATGTGTAAACAATCCCAAAATGACAATTTAATAACAAATGTCGTATTATATAGAGATGAAAATGATTTGTAAATTTATGCAAAATCCTCTCAAGTCCGTCAACAATGTGTTTTTCTGGGTTTCTTCATATTAAGATTTGTTTGGGAGTTTTAGGGGAGAGATGGGTTTTGAAGGGTTGTGACGGATTCAGAAATCTTAATAAGTAGGATTAAAGTTATATTATAAAAATTTATAATAAATTATATAAACGTGTAAGCGTGTAAATATTATATAAGTTATGTTTATAATTGCTTTAAAATGTTGATTCTTTTAAAAATATTTTTCCTTTTTTAGTAGAGTATAAAAAATATAACCATAATTAATTATTTTTTCAACCCCCAACGTCAGTCACATAATCTTTTTTAACAAATATAATAGTAGTTTTATGGTCTTGCTATCGATATGCTCTTAAAAATAAGCCTTATTTTTATAAATATAATAATTACAACAACCTTTTTTAAAAAATTACTTGTTTTGATTTCTTAACTAGTGCTTTTAGGACATTCATTAGGATCATTCTTAGTTTTGTATTTTTTTTGTAGTGTTATAAATGGAGTATGTGAAGACAATAATACTATATCAGTGAGTTCAAACTACATAAATATCTAGTTTTAAATTAAAAATACAATAAACAAATGGAGGCAAGTGGGATCGGTTGACCTCATTGCCCCCACATTGAATCTGTCCCTCTTGGTGGGTGGGAAGTATAATGAGAAATAGAGAAATCTTTCATATTTTTTTTTTAGCTTAAATGCATTTTTGATCTGCTTATTTTGATAAAAATTAACTTTTAATCCTCTTATTTCTAAAACCAACTTTTTGGTCTCCTTGTTAAGAAATTTTTAGGATTTTTTAAAGGGTACTTTGTTTAGAGGAAAATATTTAATCCAACTCACTACAGCCACCTCAACGCACCTCAACGCCACATCATAAATGATTTAGACACATCGTTAAAAATAGAAGGAGATAAAAAAAAGAGTAGTGATATTTGAACAACTATGTGACAACTTATTTTCTCTCTATTTTCATTGGTCAAAAACAATGGAGAGAGAAAAAGGAAGAGAGAATAAGAGTATAATGTGAGTATGAGAGAGAAAGTTGTCAAAAGGTTGTCACAAAGTGGTTGTACAAATATCATTTTTCATAAAAAAAATCCCAAGAGTTTCTTAGTAGGGGGACCAAAAAGTTGGTTTTCAAAATAGGGGGATTAAAAGTTAATTTTTTTTTATCAAAATAAAGGGATCAAAAGTGCATTTAAACCTATTTTTTTAAAGAGTACTTTTTTAGATAATGATAAATTAATATTTATGATTAATATATTTTAAATTTTAAAAATATTATAACAATATAGATTAAATTTGAAGAACTTGTACAAAACCTCCAAAATCCTCATCCAATCCAATATATTTTTAGTTCTATAAAAAATTAGAAAGATTATATCCTCTCAAAATCTTTTATTTCTTCCATTTAATTTTTTTCTTTTTAAAATCTTCCCTTCTCCTTTCTTCAACTTCGCAAACAATACCTTAGAAAATGTTATTCCACGAAGTTCATGAATTAATCCTCCTCGTTTTAATGTTAGAGATATCGATCAGTGTCGGTTAGACAAAAATAAGAGAGAAATGTGTATGAAATATCAACTTATATTTTTTCCTTTTCCTGTTTTAAGCAAATCGACACAATCATACTACTGTTTCATTTGTGAGGAAGGAGAGAACATTGACCTTTTTTTGAGGGGTACAAAATACCAACCGTCATTAATGTTTTGAGCAATTTTCAACTACCGATTTTCAGTGAATCACCTAAAGTGCTCGATCATAGAACTTATCCTAGTTACTCCTAGTATTTGATCAATTAGCCTTGTGCTTTTTCAATTGGATTTGCCTTTGCCACCAAGATACTGACCAAAGACTGCAAAATAATTTAAGAGTAACATGCAAGAATAGACAGGCTGTCGACACGTGGAGGGTCACAAAGATTTTTTTGAACATGTGAAAGGTCACAAAGATGCTAATAGAGAGTGGCTATAGCATCATCATATGTGATGATTCTTTCGCTTTTGTTTTGTTTTCTTTCGGCCATTTGATATGGGTTTTGCTTACTTCATTTCTGTCCCATATTTAGCCGTCAATCACGTTTCTATTGGGTCCATCGTATTTGTATATAGATACACCCTTTTATCTTCAAACACACGTAAATTAACAAAGTGGCTACTAATTAAGACTTAGACAAATAAAACATCAAATCAATCCTTAAAACATTGTAACCAAAAAAAAAAAATCCTCAAAACATTGAGTTTAATTAAAGACACTACCAATTGTTCCCTTACATTATAGTACTGCATGATTTTCTTGGGTACAAATTTACATACTATAGAAAAAAAACGTAGTGCATATATAGTCGTTGTTTAGGTAACATAGCAACAGTTGAGATTTTTATTTGTTTGTTTGTTTGTGCCGCATAACACCTACAAACATTGCGTTTTTTCATTTTGTTAATGTCCTTTTTATCATGAATGTCGCATGATCTTTATTAACTATCATTGAAGGCGTGCACTCAACTTAATCATTTGCAGCTTACCAAATATATTTGAAAGAGAGAAATCAATAACATTTCTTGCTTAGATTTAGGGTTGTTTATTATGAGAGAATGATTTAATTAATAACTAAAACTATCACCTAATTTCCTATTTTAGTTTTATATATGAATATACATATATTATCATTTAAATAGTGTAAACTCCATAAAAAAATTAAATAGTATAGACAATAGATTGGCTTTGGTTAGCTTTCAATTCATGTGGATCATAGAAGTGCTAGCTGACATATTGGCTTTTCTGTTGCTCCAGAAATTATTTTTAAAAATCTAAATTAGGGACACATAAATTTTAGAATACAATTGTATTACTTTAAAGACAATAAATCTTTTTTGGCTTACACTATTGGCTCAAAAGAAAATGAAGTTTTGATCCCATTTTGAAAACCTTTCTTTGTTTTCTTTTGAATTTTCCACCGTTATCCCATTTTGTGCTTGAGTTATTTTTGGTGATAACGCATATTCATTAATGATCAGACAACGATTATGCGGTCACCTTGATTTTTCTATGGCGGGGACTATCCCTTTTAACTATTTATGTGTTGATTTTCAATGGCAAATCGAAAATGAGACATTCAAAACAAATAGTTGATACCATCAAAGTCTAATTGTCTTCTTTGAAAGGTATTCCCTTTCATAGAATGATAATCCTCTCCTTTAGAGTTTATGTTTGGAAAAAGTAATTGTTGAATCATATTGATAGTTGCTTGAGAAATTTTATTTGGACCAGTGGTGTTAACACTAGGAAACTAGTCAATCTCTGTTGCATCTGTAAGGGCCTCGATTTTTTTGGGGCCCAAAACATTTTTTTATATGTAAGGCAAGTAATTAGTAGTTATATATAGGTAATGCGAAAATATCATAAACAAATCATAGTGCTTCAGTGGTGTGCATCTCAATGATTGATTGAGTGAGTGGTTGAGGTTTCTACTCTCACTAGAGTGCTTTTTATTAGTATTTTTTTTATATTGCCTTATTTAGTTTTTTGGAGCCAAAACTTTATATTTTTTTAATATATTTTTTGTCAACCCTTAAAATCTAAAACGGGGCCAACAAATTTGTTAAGACAGCCCTGATGCATAGGCTTTCCACTTCTCTACCAGAAGGAGGAGGAGTGTTAAAAGTATAACATGTATTAATGAAGCACGCTGTTTAAAACTTTGTTGAAATATGCTCACTTTTAATTCTCAAGTAGAAATTTATTAGAAACCAGTTGCTCAGGTAACACAATTAAACAAAGAGATAACACAACCATGTATCCGACACCGACACTACAAAAAGATCTAAATTTAATTAGACATTTGTTGGTTAATGAGACATATGATGTTAACGTCATCTTTACACCTTCTTTAACAAAGAAACAAAAAAAACTCAATATAGCAGCTTATAACACTCGTTTCAATGGTGAAACCATGGGTGGTTGAATGACTTCATTTTTCAATTGGACAGTTTCTTTACTTTTCTTGTTTTTGGCCTTTTTTTTCTTTGGGGCTTTAGTTTGGTACCTCTCTTATACTTATTTTATTAATATTTTTAAAAAATATATTCTGAGTGGGTAGCAAATGATAGGTGTTTTTTGTGCTCCAACTTCTAATGAAACGTCGAAGTTTCACCTTGATGTTTCACTACGATTTTAGTTCATCACAATTTTTTTTTTATAAATATTTAAAATTAAATAAGGAAGTTATTATATTTGATTCAACTTACATTTTATAAATATTTGAAATTAAATATTGAAGCAATTATAGTTAATACAATCTATAAAACTTTGCTAATATGTGTCAGCTAATTAGTAGTAAGATCTTCATTCTGTGAACTCATTGACATGGTTCAAATCCCACACATGACAACCATAAAATGGTGTCGTTTAGCCTGGGAAAGGCTAGTTTTTCCCGCCATGGGAAAGATTTTTTCTGACAATTAGATCTAGTGAAGAAAACATCTTTATCATGGACAGTCAGTATTAAATCTAACCAGTCATCTTCCTCCTTTACCCGCCACCATCTCACCTTGATATGATGTGAAGAAATTGAAGTTTTATTATGGATCCCTGACATAGTTATGACTGGAAAAATGTCGTGGCATATTTGGCTTCATGATTGAGCATAAGAGTTGTAATTTTTGGCACTAGATTGGCCACATAGTGAAAACTTAAAGACCATGTTTATGACCTATCCTTTTGGAATTGCACTTTTAAGTTCCAAAGAAATTTATGTATCATGCAAGAGTGACATAGGTGTTAGAGTCATGCACCACCACCGATCTAATGGTGCACACTTCAAATTGAATAAAATCAGAACCATGCTCTGATGCATGAGGGAGAGACAATGGTAGTGATGATGGTGAAAGGGAGAAGAAGTAGCGTGGTATGCAGTTTGAATCAGAAGGAGTTTGTTTTGATCGTTAAACAGAACATGAACAAATCTGGTGAGGTGGTGGAAGTAGGGCAAGGAGGAAGATGAGTGGTTAGATTTAATACTGACAGTCCATGATAAAGATGTGTTTTTCACTAGATCTAATGGTCAGAAAAAAGTTTTCCCTTGGTGGGAAAAACAAGCCTTTCCTAGGCTAAACGGCACCCCATAAAATGTCCTTCCCTAATTTATTTTTGTAAAATATAAATAACTTATTAGGCTTAAGATCTTGTAAAAAAGACTTAAGATACTGTATTTGACAAGCTTAGATTAAACACTTATACATTTTCTTCAAAATAAAAAAGCACTTCTTGACCAAAAAAAAAAAGCACTTATATATCACTTTCTCCGATCATTTTTATAAAAAATAAATAAGTCAACAAAAGTTAATGTATTTGATCTATGTTATAAATTAAATACATCAACCTTGATTGATCAATTTATTTCTTATAAAAAGAACGGGAGAGAGTATATCCCTTTACCATTCGGAAAAAAAAAACTTGTAATACTATTTTCATATGCATAAATAAATGTGCGATAAAATAAATTAATGAAGAATGACAATTTATTATGTTCATTCATAATAGCTTAACAAAAAAAATTATGGATGAATATCATTCGAAATTATAGCTTAACAAAGTAATAAGGCATTAGTTTTCCTTCAAAAAAGTAATAAGGCATTACTAGTCGGTCCAAAAATAAAACAAATGATATATGATTTTTTTTTAAGGTTTACACATTATTAACATTTAAATATTACCAATTATCACATTTTTTTATGAAGGAATTTCCAATTATTGACATTGGACATGATTCTCACTTTGACTATAAATAATTATTCATTTCTTTACCATACTACTCACAATAAGATATCCAATTTTCTTAAATTTGCAAACCAAGTCTAGTTATAATGGAAGCTCTATTCGAATTGTTCTTGATGTTTGTGGTGTTACTTGTTGCTATTGGAGGTGCTATGGTAGGCAACGTGTAAGGTCGTTTACCACTATGTTGTCCAATTCCTACTGTATGCCAACCGAGAATATGTGAACATCCCCCATGTTGCCGCACCTCTCCACCTGCTGATTTGAAGGCCTAAAACTTTCAACTTTTTTGTGATTTTAAAACCAATCATTTATAATTTTAAAAAGTCAGTCGATATGTAATAATTTCATTAATAAGATTGGTTAAGATATTATACTTTCTTATTCTCTATTTTTTTCCTTCTATTCCAAAATGACCTTGGGTAGTCCAGAATTTAAAATCCGGATTCATGTTTACTATTTCGGATTTTATAATCTGGACAATTCTTATGTATAATCAGCCATCAGATTCTCTCACATTTCAACAGTTTTGAGTTTTGTTGTTAAAAACATTAACAAAAAAACTAAGTAAAAAATCTGTCAAATAAAATCATTAAAATACCACTAAAAAAAATATTCTAAAAATGAAATAAAACTGATGCAAATTCTTTCGGATTTTTCTAAGAATATGAATGATTAAAAAAATGAAAAATGGGTCGAAACGATGAAATTTGGGATTTTGAGGGGCAGAGTTTCGTAAGAAGTCCCTTCTACGGGAGTCATGGTCCTTGAATTTTTTCTGATTTTTTGGGGAAGTTTCAGAGCAATCCGTTCAAGTAGCCCGAAAAACCGATTAATGTTGTCCCTAAAATGGCTATACATGTTACAAACATGTTTAGAATTTGTGCTGATACAGTTCAGATTATATAATCCGAACTGTTTTACCTTGAAAAAAGGTGTTTAGGGGGTTTCCGGATTATGTAATCCGGAAACATCATGTAACGCACCCTATTTTTGAAGTTTTCGGATTACAAAATCCGGAAAAATCCGTAACTCCATTTTTCACTCTATAACAAAAGAAAACACCATTCCGAATTATGAAATCTGGAAACCTCAAGGGCATTTTTGGAAAAAACGCAGGGCGCGCGAGAATCTTATAGGGTGGGAAAAGTAATACTCTATATAGTGTTTTAGATTGGGCCAAAGTCCAACTATGAATTAGATCCACGATCCAGTTGACTAGGAAACACTGTTCAATAAAACATTGAATTGATCCACATGATTAAATCATGATCCTCTAATTACAATTAGACGGTGATTTTTGATTCACGACAAATTAGAATAAATGAAATAACTACCTAAGAACTCGATGTGTCTTACATGTCACTTATAAAAGGTCTCTAACTATTGTTGATTATAAACAATTTGTGCAAAATGTAGGATATCGAGTATTATTGTTGAGGTATATGATAACATTTTCATGAAGTCATATCGACTGTCCATGCAAAGTCTATAACCCTAGATCATTGAAACTAATAATTAAGTATATCGTTAACCACTAAAAATAAATCATTAACTACTAAATTAAACAAAACTAGCGAGTAATTAGGTACTCTAAGTGACTTTTTTTTGGTCAAATAGTTTAGTCGTTATAATTCATCTTTTAAGATGAATAAGTGAAATGTCGGAGTTCGAACCCCAACCCTACCTATAACAATGAATTATCTCTGTCAAGTGAGTTATGTTCACGAAAAGTAAGTAACATGCATGTTTTTAAGGTACCATATTTCATAAAATAAAAGAATTTACTTGGAGATATATGGCATGTTTAGATTGCCTTACTTGACTTATTTATTGACATAAGTTTCGTGCCAATTAAGTGATTTTATAAAATAACTTACTACAATCTTCATAAGTTTTTTTTTTCAACTTGTTTTAATAAATTCTTTAATATGATTTGTAAAAGCAACCGATAGCATATAACAAAAACAATTTAATATAATAAGTAGATGTTTATATTTTGCTATAAAAATAGTTTATGCAATCATATACATAAACCTTTATCATGAAAAAGATTTGTGCTATAGTTTATAAATAAGTTGTTTATCCAAACCGTCCCATAGTTTAATCGAAAGAAATTTTCATATATATATATATACCAACAAAAAGTTCATTGCATACACACTAAATAGAAGAGAAGACAACAAATCACGTTAACAAAGAAGGGAAGTCAACACTCACAAACCACATTATTTTAGTAGCAGAATCCATGCATAATATAGTAATCTCCTAAAGCATGACCTACGTACACACACACACAAACATCAACATGCCTATAGGGTAAGAGTGAATGGCCTTATCCGGCAATCTGAATGGGCTTAACATCAGGCTTTTTAACCTCCTCCTTAGGAACAGTAACAGTAAGCACACCATTCTCCATAGCAGCTTTCACATGATCAACCTTAGCATTCTCCGGCAACCTGAAACGGCGGAGGAAGCTTCCCTGACTACGTTCAACACGATGCCATGTGTTGTTCTTGTCTTCCTTCTCAATCTTCCTCTCTCCGCTTATCTTCAACACACGATCCTCTTCTATTTCAACCTTCACTTCTTCTTTCTTCACTCCAGGAAGGTCAGCTTTGAATATGTGTGCTTGTGGTGTTTCCTTCCAGTCAATGCACGCATTTGCGAAAGCAGTGGTGTTATTGGTTGAGCTGTTATATTGGAATGGGTACCATTGGTCTAGGTCCAGTGAGAATGGGTCGAAGATGTTGGTTCGTCGTCCTGTACCAAAGATGCTTGGAATCAGCGACATATTGTTCTGAATTCTGAAACTGAGTAGTGAGGAGAGTGTTGAAAAGTTTGATCTAGTTATGGTTTTGTTTTGTTGACTTGTTATGACGATTGAAGTTTTCTGTTGATGAAGAAATGATGAGGGAAAGAGTGTATATATAGGAAGAGAAGGATATTTGGGTGGTTGTGCGAATTATTCGTGATTGTTCAGGAAGGATGAAGAACAACGTTTTGAAGAAACCTGAGGAAGGGTTTTTGTGGCATGCCAGCGTGGAAGTTGTGGAAAAGTCAAGACATTTCTCGAATGTTGGTGAGTGTGATTGTTCTTTCAAAATACGAAGAAAACAGCCACGTAAATCCACGAGTGAAAATATAGGAACTTTCTTTTAAGGAGAAAAAATAGGAACTTAACATTTGTGAAAAGATAGATAGATTTTGTAAAAGATAATTTTTCAAAAAATAATGATTATTTTTGGTTAAAGATAAAAATAGGGGAGGATGATAAACTTATGGCCTTAATATATTGTTTTCTCTGTAAATACTTACACTTTTGGTTTTAATTAACGTAAAAAATTTCTTCGATATTTAGTATCTTATAAGTTTTCCATCACAATTTTTGGTTTTTGTTTTTAAATCAACACATATTTTTCATTGATATTTTAAGTTTTGTCACTCTTTTAAAAAGAAATTGTCGCAATGTTTAGAATATTATAAGAATCTTTAAAAAAAATGAATTATCAAACAAAACATAACTTTAATATGAACTTTTATGTTTTGGAAGCTTAAAAAAATCATATTTATTTGATGTTTCGTTACATTTCTTCAACAACTCTCCTAATATTTCAAACATTTCTTCAAAAACTCATTAGAAAATATGATGGATACAGATGAAGTGACACAAAAGCAAAGACCGAATATGTGGACGAAAAAAAATTGCAGACTAAAAGTCGAATAATTTTTTAGGTAAACTAACAAAAAGTTAAAATATTTATATGAATGAAAACTCACTTTGGTTGGCCTGGTGTGTTGGCTTGAGATTTTGAAGTGTGTTCTTCCTTAAGGTCTCAAGTTCGATTCTCCACGGTAGTATTTTGGAGGAGCTCGTTTTGCTTATTAATTTTTTTACAGGAATAAAAAATAAACTCATAATTGAGGGTGGAGGAAAGGTGGATTAGCGGTTAAATGAAGTTAATCGATAATAAATGAAGTTATAGCGGTTAAGTCAACTTATAATTAACGACGGATAAATCGATGAATTGAATTATAAATAGGAAAATGCTAGATATCAAGAATGATTTTATCAAAAAAGTTTCAAGAATGACATGGCACAATAATCACCCTTAGATTTCAGTCTCATTTATTAACATTTCATAAAAAAAAAATACATAACACCCACCACCCCATGATTTTCGGCCAGGCAGAGATTTTATTGGCTAACATTAATTTCAGGACAATTTCTTGATAAAATCTAAGGGTGATTATTGTGCCATGTCATTCTTGAATTTTTCTTGATAAAATTTTTCTTGATGTATAACATTGCTCTTATAAATATCTATTTATGTCGTTTAATCCTAAAAAATAAACTCATAATTAAGGGTGGAGGAAAGGTGGATTAGCGGTTAAATGAAGTTAATTTATAATAAATGAAGTTATAGCGGTTAAGTCAACTTATAATAGACGACGAATAAATCGATGGATTGAATTTATAATTTCTTATAAATTGTAGGATTCTTAACATTACTTAAGTAACTTATAAAAAAATATTATAAATAAAAAAAAAAGTTATAAACTCTTGAAAAAAATTGTCAAACATTTCTAATTTGGTTGTATGAACTTTATTTATAATCTATCCACTATAAGCTATTTGATTAATAAACTAGTCATAACTATAAAAGCTTAAAATTTAGAAATCTACATGGAGATTTAAATTTAAAGCAAGGAAAATATATTAGTTCCATTCAATTAAAAAGATAAAGAAATAGCCCCAAGTTTAACCGGCATTATTCCATTAAGTTATCAATCTTATGCCTCTCTAAAAAAAAAAAAAAATCAATCTTAAGCCCTGTCTAACACTCTAATCTAAATCAACATCAGTGAATATGTAACTTTGATAATTTTACCTCAAACTAATGATTGCTTGTTAACTTAGTGATTCAAGAATATTGAAATTTATTTGGTAGGACAAAAATGCAAGCTAAACTCCAAATACTATTAAAATAGAATAGTGTAGAAATTTATAGAACATCCTTTCGGTTCACTTGCCTCAAGAAGAAAATAATTCTTTCGGTTCATCCCTATCTCTCTATAGAATATTCAAGAAAATCCTAGATACTTATTTTGGCTCCTATATATAGGTTCCTCTCTTTCTTTATCAGCAACAGAAACAGCAATCTACGAAAAAACGAAAACGATTTTGTGAATTCACCTCTTAAAACAAAGATTCTGCAATACAATGTCTCTCATTCCAAGCTTCTTTGGTGGTAGACAAAACAACGTTTTTGATCCATTCTCAATGGATATATGGGATCCACTCCAAAGTTTTCCATCATCTGCTCGTGAAACAACTGCATTAGCAAACACACGTGTGGACTGGAAAGAAACACAAGAAGCTCACGTGTTCAGTGTTGATCTTCCTGGTTTGAAGAAAGAAGAAGTGAAAGTTGAAATAGAAGATGGAAATGTTTTGCAGATAAGTGGTGAGAGAAACAAAGAGCAAGAAGAGAAAGATGATAAGTGGCATCGTGTTGAGAGAAGTTCTGGGAAGTTTATGAGGAGGTTTAGGTTGCCTGAGAATGTTAAAATGGATCAGGTTAAAGCTGCTATGGAGAATGGGGTTCTTACTGTTACTGTTCCTAAGGAAGAAGAGAAGAAGAGTGAGGTTAAGTCTATTGAAATTTCTGGATAAATCTTGAAGGGTGTTTCTCCATTCTCACTTGGTCCATGTTGTGATGTTCCTTTTGTAAAACAATGTCTACTTTTGTTTTAGTCCTGTGGTGTAAGGTCTTGGTAACTATAATGTATATGCAGGGTGTTGTAAAATATTTTCAATAAATAAATAGTATTAAATTAGTTATGTTATTGTTCGATTGGTTCCATAAATTAGTTTTCATTTGATATAATATTTGTCTAATTTTGTTATTAGAATGATAATTAGGTACTTCATATTTTTCTATAATTTTTTTTTTAGCTGAACTGAGTTTATGGAATCATCAGAGCTGAGCCTCTACGGCAACTTACAAACTGCTCACAAAACAGGTCTTTACCGTGACATCGGAAATTAGAATACACTTATGAAGAGCAATATTTAGGTAGTATACACTCTTGTACCTCTACATGGAAATACAACACCCTCTCTCTCTCTCTCTCTCTCTCTCTCTCTCTCTCTCTCGTATTAGGTGTCCTGTTTTGATTGGTTGTGAAAAGAGTGGTACAATGTGTATGAGAAAAGGGTGTCTATGTATCTCTTTATTCTTTCTATGAGTTAAATCTTTATCATCCAGAAGTCCTAGTTCAACTGGCAAAACGCCGAAATTGTTAGGCCAGATGCCATGATCCAGGTTCGAACCCCAGTACCATCACTTGTGTGTGTGAGTTTATAATGACTTTGCCATTTCGTCTATCTAAAAAAAAAAAAAAATCTTTATCAACTTAAAAAGAATCTTATTGATATGATTACGTATTTTTATGTGTTTGTAACTTTTAGAATAATAATTCTTTGAGAAATATACATTTTTTTCTTATACTCCATTTGTTTTAAAATATATGTCGGAGTTAATCACTTCACACATGCCAATGTATAACTTTGACGGTTAATATATTTAATTATCTAAAGTAAAATTTTATAAAAATTTAATATTTTAAAAATATTTGTCGAGACAAATAAAACAACATCTTATATGCTAACATTTGTATTTATATATTAGTTAAAAATTAGAGTCGAAGTAAGTCATGTGAATAGTGGACATTGCAAAAATGCGACATGTATTTTGAAACGGATGGAGTATGAAGTGGACTAACTTCTAAAAATA
>Ga0315913_1002632_pt1 | contig 21229 bp, 8 predicted proteins | sample MpolsnodulesMG_FD_207736 | JGI IMG/M metagenome (GOLD analysis project Ga0315913, IMG submission 207736) | Medicago polymorpha root nodule microbial communities from Los Angeles, California, United States - small nodules | ecosystem: Host-associated > Plants > Roots > Nodule | place: USA... | reverse complement strand
TAGATTGGAAAATTCAACGAAAAGGGTACTTATTAGAGTTAGAGAGAGAAACCAAAAAAAAAGTTTAGTACGAACTGGCAATAGTACATTCAACCAACCCGGCTCAATGGATGATTTTTTTTTACAAATAACTTTTTAAAGAAAATACAATGGGTAGTTAATAGCTTATGAATTACCATAATTTGGTGAATTAATTAACATAACAAATTCCCTTAAAAAAAGTAAAATAACACTAAAATAAACACATTCATTACTTATGTAATTTTCATAATTTGAAAAGGTAGTTTAAGTAGGGTTTAAAAAATAAATATGAATGAGAAAAATTATATCATTTTAAATTTACCGGATAATTCAGTCATCAATTTTACCAAACAATATAAGTTTAACAACCTAGTTTTTTTTTTATCATTATCGATTAGTTTATCTATTGTTGGATACCATTTACTTCACTTTTTATTTTTGTAGTAAGGCACCGTTTACTAACTATAGTTTATCTATTGAAAATTTATCCATTTTTAAATATCTTATTAATTATTCACTATTTTTTCCTTCGAAAGTATTGTTCGTTATTTTTATCAAACATGATTTATGTCTCTAAAATCACACACATTTTCTCTTTCTCTCTCAAGATTAATTTTATGCTAATAATAAATAATAATATTGTGTTAAACTTTAAGATGCGAAATTAATTTTCATGTAAGTGTATGTTACTCTAATTTTTGTCTGGATATGGTTAATTAAGGAAGTACTAGAAACCAAAGAAAGACATGTACATGTGAGCGTTACGTGTACGGACTTCGATGTATGTATTTTTTTGTTGTTGGTTTTAAAGTTCTAAACTAAAGACATGCAAGACTTCAACTAGTGGTTTTGACTGTACAGTAAATTAATTAATGTAGCAATGTGCACTGGATTCTTTCTTCCAGCTTTTTTTAGTTCCACACACATCTGTCTCTAGTTTGATTCACTTTTTTAGGCTTACTTTCATCCATTACTTCATAGTTCATAGTTCATGCCCCTTTTCCTTTGCCAATTCCTAACCTATTCGAATGTACATACACATTGTTATGTGCACGGAAATAGAAATTGTTGATCACTTCTGGTTATTTATGCTTTGCCTTTATTGTTGACATTTTCAGGTTATATGTATTTTATCTATTTATTTAATTGCTTTGATGTTTTAATAGTGTAATAATAAATAAAATCGAGAAAGAAAAAAAAACATGAACGAACTTTCATCGTTGTGTTGATGTAAAATTACATATTTTTATAGGATTAAATAAGTTTTTGACCAAAATTTTTGATGAGTTTACTTTTCTTTTCTTGACAAAAAAAAATTGTTTTTGTTTTTTTTAATAAAGCATGTTTATAGCATTTCATTAATAATCAAATATTCAATACAACGAGCTACGATGGAATAAGTAGTGGGACTAGCTAATGATGTGGCAACTCCGGCAAGAGCATGAGCTACCTCATTTGCTTGTTGCCGATTAAACTCAATCTAAAAGTTTGTAAATTTCGACCTACACAGTCTTCATCAAACGAAGATAATAAGTCAAAATTCAGTAATATCTGCACGAATATGGTTGAAACCATCCACGGAAATTTTGGAATCCAAAGGCAAAATCAACATTGTCAAACCACATGTCACTAAGTCATTCCAATGCATAAAAGAGACCTAAGGCTTATGCAACATTATCAGTATGCAAAATTGGCAACGGTATACATTTAGCAAGAACAAAAGTGTCATCTTCATCATGAATACACATTTCAATCCCTGTTATGTTCATTTCAACCGAGAAAGAGGCGTCCATATTACATCTAACTTTACCCCGGTGAGGTCGCTGCCATGAAAAAGGAAACATACCTGGGTGCCATCGATGCCCTATCAAGGTTGAAACCGAACTGGTGGAACGTGCAACTACAACATGCGCATCTATATTGTTGTTGTGCGCATCTGTATTGCTACTATGCGCATTTGTTATGTTGATATGCACACATGTACTACTCATATGCACATCTGTAATGTTGTCAAGCGCTTTAACAACATGTGTGTTTGCCATATTCCAGTCCTCCATAAGGTGTTGAGCTTTGTCCGTTGTCTGTGCAACCGTCTCATTCTTGCCTTGCCAAAGTAGTAGATTTTGGTGCTTCCGCAAGCTCCATAAAAGAGTAGAAAATTGTTGACTTTCTACACGCAAAAGCATCCGCAATAAAAAGGAAAATAAAAACAGCAGCGCTACTTGCATGAGTGCAGGCATGTTGCACTTCAGACCAAAGTCCGTATCTAATCCATACATGCAAAGTGAAAGTGAAATCAAAGAAAACATGTTGCATATCTTCCAGGGGTCCTTCGCATGTAACACAATCAAGGGGGCAATGAACTCCTTTATCTTGAAGTTGGACACATGTAGGTAAACAACCACGACACATGCACCACACCAGGGGGCAATGAACTCCTCTATCTCATGACTCGTTCTAGTAATATCTTCGGTGGCTAAAAATATTTTTGAATTATTTTATCTACTGTTCCAACACCATTTTATCTAATTACATTTTCAAATCTTTAAATTTATCGCTTTCTTCCACTGTTGTGACCTCCACCCATCTATTGTCATTTCCACGTTTTATATGTTTTCACTTCTTGAAAACCCACACCCATGGTCACCAACCTCCCACTCTCAATATCACGCCTAGTTGGATGACCCTAAGAATGGAAATAAGCCAGATCGACCTACACGTGTCTATGGTCTAGACTACGAAAGGTTAAATCACGCTATATTTTTTTCTTAAATAAAGAAGGTTTAGGTTTTTTCATAAGTCATTTTAGCTAAAAAGCAAAGGCCACAAACCATAAAAAAAAAAAAAAAAAAAACGTCGGGCTATTAAGTTGACATACTCAAGTAAAAACAAACACTATTATTTATTACTAATACATTTTGTACTTTGAATTAAATTATAATTTTATTAACTTTTTCGGTAATTTAAGCTTATCAGTACACATTGATTTTTTGCAAATTTAAATGTATTATTTTATTATAAACTAAAATTAAAATATGATATAGCCCACTTGAGTTGGCCTCGTGGCATTGGCTTGGGACCTAAGAGTGTGCTCCTCCTTGAGGTCTCAGGTTCAAATCTCTCTAGTGTCAATTTAGGTGGGCTAATTTAGCTTCTTAAGAAAAAGAATTAAAATATGATATAAAATACAGTCAAATCCCCTCAAAATTTATATTAAAAATTAAAAGGGAGTATGATCTCATCAATCTATTAGTTTAATAGTCTATTTAAACTTAGATAATATTGCTAATTTAAAGACATCCATATGAAATAAGTTTTTAAAGATGTGAGCATATCATATCACAGTTTCAAAAGGTCAAACTCGGACATAAAAAATAACTCTATGAGAGACCGTATGCGAGACTTAGACATTGACGTTTTTGATAGTCTAGACTTAACCTTTGCAAAGTTTAATTAGACCAAACCTATTCACACCTCTGAATTTCCCCTACTACCTCTCTCTTACCCACCGCTACACCTGGCTACAAAGAGATATAAACATGAATCTTCTTTTTGTGCTACCAACATTTACATGAACACAAATTACTAAATTTGTGGCAGAGGGAAAAGAAGACGAGTCTATGTTTGATATCACAGTAAGTATGTCTAAATCACGACGACCCACCATGATTCAGCATAGCCACTTTGATGTTAAACATACTCTGAAGCCATTGCGATGCAAGAAGTGCAAGTTGTCCTTAATTTAATTATTTTATTATTTCCCTTCTCCTGTTCCAAAATCTCTACGGGAAATGTCATTCAAGAACCATTTTACATTTATCATTTAATTTTCTTATTTATGTACGTGTGTCTAAGTTTTTATTCAAAATAAATAATCTATTACTAGATTCCTTAGCCAATGTTCCGGAAACAATTAGCAAACCTTTATTTATTTATGTTTCTGATTAACTTATACTTATTCATCATGTCAACAAAAAAAACTACGGTAAGGTAAAAAAATTAGCGAGGACCGTTAACCCAAACAACAATGCAACTGTAGAACAAGATCAAGGTTGCATCGGATGTACTCCGATTAAATAATGGCAGTGTTTCTTTTGGTGAATTTAAATTTTTTTGGGTGAATTTTAATAATGTTAGTCTCATTTATACGATTTATATTTTTTTCTTTGCAATAGTATAAATAACAATGGCAGTGTTTCTTTGGTGGAACGACTCCTACCTTGGTCAAGCGTATTCGACAACTTTTAAGTTTGAGTTGGACTGTCAAAATTACCCATACTTGGCATGAAGGCAACAAAAGTGCAGATTGGCTTGCTAATTTCAGCATTTCGATGGATTCTCTAGGTTTTCATATTCTGGAGAATCCCCCTAGTGAGCTTCAGAGTCTTTTGTTTGATGATTTTTCCAGGACTTGCATGCCTAGGAACGTCCGTTTAATTTCTTAGTTTTATTTCTCTCTGAACTTTAGCCCTCTTTTGTAACAAAAAAACAATGCATCAACTACGCATTTTCAAAATTTGTAAGAAAAGAAAGTTGTGCTTATAATATAGTCCAAACTCATCACGAATCAATTTTATTGTCAATTTTTTACTAATTCTATGTAAATAAGATATGGATCTTGCTTCATTTTCTTATTGCTTATGTCACCAAATCAGTAAAAAAAAATTACTACTAATATGTATAGTACTACATGTTTGAGATGATCAGTATACTGGTATACGACAAACATCTAAAATATAAATCATTGACCGGTGATAAATAAATCATATCATATATATAAAATACAGAAAATCATAGAATGCTGGAAAACTAATAAAAATGAACCATGCCAATAGTTTATACCGTCACGGCAAAGAGAACATGTTACCTTTTAATTCCATTTAACACAAAGCATTAGAGAAATAAAAAAAAAATGCTGGTGTGTCGGGCGAGAATAAACTTCACTCCAAGCCACTAGACATAAAGAAAGAGAAAAATGGCTTGTAGTATATGCTATCAATCAACACATGCTAATTTGAGAAATGTATGATAAAAGTTGAGACCCACGATTTACCGTTTAATTGTAGATTATACATGCTTAAAAAGATACACTCAATTAAAAAAACATATATTTAAAAGATCACTCAATTAAAAAAAAATATATATAAATTGATATTATACACTTCCATGCGTATATATTATTGTGTATACACACTAAGTATTGAGAAATGAAGAGTTACATATTCTAACTCAACCTCAACATTTTGTCGGAAAAAAAACTCAACCTCAACAACGCAAATATTTTTCAATATTTTACCATATGAACTCTATTTGTGAAACACTATAATATATATTTAAATTTTGTCTTTTATTCCTTTCAAAATGTCTCTTTTCAATACAATTTCACGTAACAGTAATTTACTTACATTTCAAACAAAATAAACGATGAAACTTTCGTAATCATATATACACGTATATATATTTCATAAGGTAATATGACTCGTAATTTCTTATATAGATGTTAGTTGTATATGATTCCAACTTTTATGATAATATTAGAATAATATTTTAATATTAAAGTTTATCTATCATATGCAAATATCATATACTTTATCTGATCATTTTTGCAAAAAAAAAAAAAAATTATGTTTATTGAATAATCAATATAAATCAGATACATCAATAGCTTTTTTATTTTTAACAGCGACCAGAGGGAGTATGAGACAGCACTTCAGAAAAGTAAATTCATCTTAAATCCTGTGCTTATATTAAATACATAATTTTATGATAAATAGTATTATAAAGTGTTGTTTTCAATAAAAAAAATTATAAATCTTAGTTGTCTTATGTAATATTCTACAAAATTTGTGGGTCTCTGACGACGATATTGTTCGATATGACATTAGGTGATTTAGACTTGTACTTATTTTGTAGTGGTTGCGGGTTTGTGACTCAAAAATTTGAAAGGGTTTGGTTATTAACGTATTTGACTCACCCCTTGATCCGAGTTCTTACACGTCTCTTTGAAACTGATTATGTTTGGCGGTATGACTTATTCGACTCTTTGATGTTTCCAAATCTGTTGAGATTTGTAGGTTTGAATCATCTTGTATGCCTACTCGCTGGTACTTGTGCTTGTTGTTTTTGTTCAGGGAGCTGTTGGCACTTAGATTTCGATGCCGTGGTGGTGGTCGATTCATTCTTTGAAATTAAACCCTCAACGTTCCTAAGAGGTATTCACTTTTCATATATTTTTGTAATATGAATTCACACTCGTATGTAGGTTCATTTGATTACGATCGTGATTAATAATTTTTTTGTTAAAATAGATTAAAGTTGATTACTTAGTCTGATTTATAATGTTCTAACCCCATTTAGGTTGTATCTACGTCAGATCTAATGTTCCCGGTCTTCATATCCATTTCTTTTTATTTAATTTAATTCTCCTCTTGACTTAAGAAAAAGAAAGATAAACCATATAAGTAGAATTCAGAACAGTGCTTATGACTTTTTGTGCCACATGTGCAGCACCCGCTGTCGGTGGTGATTTTTAGTGAACAACTAAACTAAAAAAAAGTCGTTTTCATCAATTTGTGAAAGTTCCCTCAAAAAATCAATTTGGGAAAGTATGTTAATGTCACGTAAAAACAAGTATGATCGTGATTTTTTTTTTGTCCAAAAATAAAATAAAATAAAAGTGTGATCGTGATTTGGGTATGATTACACCTTCCTAGTTGCGCCATAAGTGGGTACTATTATACACTTTTATTTGATTGATCAGTGATAAATTAAGGGTGTGTTTGGATGGAAGGTTTGGGAGGGGAGAGTTTAATTTTCATTTTTAAACTGTGGATGCTATGAAATATTTTTTAAAAAGTTAACATATTAACATGATAAATGATCATATAACACTTCAATCAAACTTAATTTATTTTGGGAAAACACGTTATATAGTTTATAATTTAAAAATGAAAAATAAACACTCCCCTCCTAAACCCTCAATACAAAAACACCCTAAGAGCGATCCCCTCAAAAAAAAATTAAGAGTGAATTCATTTTAGTCCAAGAAAAAAATTCGTAAAACCCGTTTCTAAGAAAAATAGAAATGATTTTTAATCCTTGAAGAAGAAAAATGGGAGTAGATAACTTTTCCTGTCTTTACATTTTGTTTGATGATAAAAGAAAGACAGAGGAAAAAAAAAGAAGTAAAAGGGAAAAAGGAGATACTATTAAGTTTGGTATGAGAGAAAATGAAAGAAAATTACGATAGAAATTGAAATATGTGTTTTAATAAGACGACATAACCCGGAATCAATTATTCTCTCTCTCCCCTCCCTCTTTTGTGAGTTGTCAGCTAAAATCACAATTTCCTCTTCTTCATCTACCAAAGAGGGGTGGTTTATGGTCAACTTTTGACCCCAAATCACCCTTCACATCGTTTTCTCCTTCCATTTTATTTAAATAAGTGATTTTCACATCAAATTAGGTTTTTCTTTCGTGATTTCGTCGTCTTAGTGCGACGTTGTTTTGTTTGTCATCTTTGTGCGGCGTTGTTTGTCTTTTCCCTCTTATTCAAGTGTTTGTTCAGTTCAGATTGTCAGATCAGCTCCGATCCAGTGCAGATCCAACCAATGACTTTGGCGTCATCAACGTTGCAGGCCAGGAGGCATGACTATTCCGGAGATTTTAATATAGTCATATTTGTAGGCTTATGTACTTTTCCGTTTTATGCTATTAACATGGATGATATGAGTTTGTTCACAGATTTATCCTTTTTGTTTTTAGCGAATTTGTATTGCACCGATGTACTCTATCAATTTGAATGAATGAATGTCGTTTGTTTTGTGTCAAAAGAAAAAGACGACATAAATTAATGACAGAGTGAGAAAAAAAGTTTACGTGGACCACAAAAATAAACTATAATATATTGACTCAAAATTTATGTTTTTTTTTAACAGATCAAAATGAGAAATATAACCATACAGTGAAACCACCCGCACAAGGTGTGCAAAGGAGGCAGCCCAAAAAATATCTACAAAGTCAAGGTGCCACAGTTAAGCACCAACCAAAGGCTGAAGATATAAATTACATAAGAACACCATGCAAAGAATGGGGTGTCGCCACTAGTCATGGTAACACAGGCAAAAGCCGTCTGTTTTGATTTCAACCATAAGAATGAGTTGATCTTTACTTTTTCAATGAGAGTAAAGGGAGTGGAAACCATGTTTTGAAATATTCGGTTGTTCCTCTCACTCCAAATCACTCAAACAGTTGCAAACTAAATAATCTTGAAAAATAAGTGTGAAAATTACATCTTAAAAATTAAATTACACATCTTTAAAATTCAAAATAATTGTCTATATATTTCGAGTGATTTAAAAATATGATAGTAACGCATATAGGATGGTGAAGAGAATGGACTACAATATAATTTTATTTCAAAAAATATAAATATATTTTAATAATTTTCCCCATATTTTTTTTTGTAGAGTGGACCGTGGCGTCCCACTCGAACCCAAGAGTGGCTCTGCCACCAACGTAAATATCCTTAAACAAAAACTTGATGTAATAAAAAAAACTAAAATAAGTGTTATATATAAAATAACACAAGTATTTAATTAAAATCAATACAAATTATAAAATATATTTCAAAACAATTAAAGTTTTTTTTAATTTAATAATAGAATACAAATCCATCTTAGTCTCAAATAAAATTCACAAGACCTAATTTAGTCCATAAGAAAAATAAAAACAACCTTTAGTCCATGAGAAAAATAAACCAAGACAACTTTAAATTTAATTTAATTAATTCCCTTAAAAAATATAAAATTGATATTAATTAAAACATTTAAAAAAAAATTGACGGGTAAAACATTTAAATGTATAAAAGGTGTGTGGTTCTATAAAAATAATAATTCTCGTGAATCACATGCAAAGCTAATGCAACACATTGTGTTTTTATATAACTCGTTTTATAAACATACACATTTCTTATCTATCATGATTTTTTTTTCTTCAATTTTTTTTTTTGGTCAAATAGCCTAACGGTTAGAGAAATTCAATTTAAAGGTGAATAAATGAGGTGTCTGGAATTCGAACCCGACCCCTACATAAATATGCATCATCCCTAACCAAGTGAATTAAGCTCGCGGGAACTCTTTCAATTTTTCTTATAACAAAGTACAAACTACTATATAGTTGTTCACTTCCATTTACTTGATCAATCAAACAATTGTAAAGAAGCGAAGTACTGACTTGTCGTGGTTTATTTTTCTCATGCACTACAACTTTTTTTTTTCTTCAAGTGACTAAATTAGGTCTTACGAATTTTATCAAGGACTAAAAAGAGTATTCACTCCTAAAATTATTACAAAACTAATAAGCTTTTTTTTCCAGGAAAAAAAACTTATTAGTTTTTAAGTAATATTTGAATCGTTTTACATTTTAAAATATGGTTTAAATATGTTTTTGGTCTCTATAATTATTACATCTTTTAACTTTTAGTCCTCATAAAAAATTTCCAACGCCATTTTTTGTCACTGTTTTTAAGTCATCTCAGGTGTATCATTCAAAATTTTGATTTCATGTTTAAAACATTATAAGAATCTCTCTAAAAAAATAGAATATTTTGACAAAACATTAATTAAATGTGAATTTTTATGTTTTTGGTGCTTTAAATTTAATATTTTTTTAAAGGATTTTTTTTATAATATTCTTAACATTAATGCGGAAGTTGATTCAAAAGGCTAATTGTATGATTTGACTTAATAGTAAAAACCAAAAGTCTGGATGAATTTTTTTGGGACATTAAAAGTCGAAGATTTTTTTTTTAATGGAACTAAAACAAAACGTTTGAATGTTTACAAGGACCAAAAAAAAAATCCTTAAATAAAATAAAATATTTTTTTTAAAAAAAAACTGTGGGTTTCAATGGAAACAGTGTAATTCACATATCAAAGAAACAATGAACATTGTCAAGGTAGTTGTCTTAATAGTTGTTTGATGATTTGCATGCCACACTCATTTCAAGAATTTTTACAATCTAACGATATTACTCCCCCCCGGTCCTATTTGTAAGAGAAATTTGGGTCAACAAAAGTTGATGTATCTGGTTAAGAATTCAGTCCAAATACATCAATTTTTGTTGACCTATCTTTCTCTTATAAATAGGATCAGATGAGTATATCTCAAAGGTCATGCCCTCAACTCCATGACAAAATAGGGTAGCGAAAAGAAAAACCGCCATTTGCTTGATGTTGTTCGCACCCTTGTTCACACTCTTTTGTTTGAGTCTCGTGCGCCTCCACGATTTTGATGTGAAACCCTTTCCACCGTAATCCATCTTATAAATAGAATGCCATCTCCATCAATAGGTGGTGAATCCCTTTTCACTCGGTTATGTGGTCACCCACCAAATTGCTACTCTTTGCATCTTCGGTTGTGTGTGTTATGTCCATCTTCCTTTACAACAGCGCACCAAGCTCGTTGGACAATTTGTTGAATTTGCATTTCTCAGATACTCTCCTCATCAAAAGGGATTTCTATGTCATGATCTTAACCTTCGTAGGATTCAGGTATCCCATGAGTGGCAATACTACATCTTTGTAGGTCAACAATGGTTTAAATGATTGTTGAATTTAATGAGAGTTAAAAAAAAAAACGACAAAGTAGAAACCGAAGAAGAGACAAAGTCATGATGTGATGTAAAAAATATTTATTTTCTTTAAATATGACATTTGTTGCTGTCAAAATTGATATTTTTTATACTTAATATTGTTGTTGTCTTGTTTAATTTGTTTTTTATGTTTTAATTTTTTTTTTATATTGGGTGAATATTGAATTTATGGTGAGAGGGCCGACTTAGCTCAAAAAAACAAAAACTGAAAACTGAAACTAAAATTTGATTTCATCCAGAGGACCCTGAAGAAAGAAACTCATTGACTATATTATATTCAACCAGGATAGATAAAATATAACTCTGAATTAGTTCATTGCTAGGGACCAAACTCCAATCCCAACTAGCTCGTCCCTTCATATGGTAAGCATTTTAACCACTTTCATCCAATATCGTGGTTGAATTAAGTTTATGAGTAAAGAATTCACTTCAGAAGGATTATTATTGAATAACATCAAAAATTAAATTTAACATGTTGCTTTGTCAAACTAAATTTTCTGCAAGACATGATAAGCCTATAATTCTTATGAAATTTCAAAATTATTTGATACTCCAACAAATAAATTTAATCTGACATATATTGTAAAGTTAAAAATATAAGTAAAAAGTAAACATTAACTTTAAAATTATATAACCACGAACATTTGATTTATTTAATTTGAGGACATGATTAAGAAAATATAAAAATATTGATTAGATTTGTGAAATTTAATATTTATAAAAAGATATAAAATGTGAAATGACTATGACAACAACTGCTCTTAAGGTGAATAATAGATCAGATCATATTATTTTGTGTGCGTAAATTAAAATGGTGTTTGTAGTGGACCAATATTGATCATATATACAATAAAATATAGAAATGGGGAATGAAGTGTAGAAATCCTACGAAACTCAAAAAATCCAAACCTTGGCTTCAACTCCTTAGCTTACTCGTACTTCAGGGATATACGGGCACAATTTAATTTTTTTATTTGCAAAACAATTTTATTTTGTACTTAATTTAAATCAAACAAGGCAGTGAACCCCCTTAGAAGATTTGTTGATCCTTCATATTCTTCATTCTCGAGAACTCTCTCATTGTTCCTCCACCTTCTTGGTCAGAACCCATCATTCTCCAAAAAATACATATATGTTAATTTCATCCATAACAAAACACAAGTAAAATGATCTAAAAATTCAAATGTTAATCACTTAAAAACCCACACACACAAATAAGAAATTACGAGTTTGAACCCGAATCACAATGTCCTATCTGTTAATTTCAGCATTTGTTAGTTGAAGGTGGACTTGTAAACTACTCACATTCTGTTACAAAAGTATATACAACTGAGCCTCCTCAATTACACATATTTCTACGGGTAAAAATAGACGTAGTATACATGTCATTTTTAAGTTTTAACACAACTTCTCTTGAGAGACTGGTGCAAAGAAAAAACATTCACTACTTCTCTCTATAGGATTTACTTCAAATTTTCAACCCATTAATCGTTTTTTCATCGAAACACTCTCAATTGTTTTACATACCTTTTTAATTGTTTTACATACCTTTTCAACTCATTAATTGTTTTACAATAAAGATAAACTAATTCTACTATCTTTTAAAAGATAAATTTTGAAGATAACTATATGTACTATCAGTTACCAAATGTTATAGTATTTAGAAGACGAGTAAGTAACAGTTAAGTTGATAGTTCAGTGTTACATTCTCACTTGCCACATTTGGCATTAGTTTTCATTTTATAACCATCAGAATAATAAGATATACATTATTTGTGGAAAGTGCCAAGTTAAGCGTATAGTTACAAAGCTAATAATTGGGTCAGTCCATGGTATTTCCTTAAGCTGTAATAACAACATGCCACGTTAAAAAACATGTGAAGGGTGGTGGGGCTAAAGACAACCAAGCAAGTCTTAAATATCATAATTTTATAGTGGGACCCATCAAGAACAAGAGGCAACAGTTGGCAATATGTTCGTTTGTGTTGGGTGGAAAGTGAGTGAACTGTGAACCACACGATGCTCTAACACTTCTAATTTCTAAAGTATCTCTTGTTACTTAAGATAATATATTTTTGTTTTTAACACTTCAATTTTTAGAGAAAATTAAGGCCCTTTGAAGTTTGATCAAAAATTAAATAAATTTTGATCAATAATTGTACTTTGATTTGAATGAGTTATTTTTTGAATAATTCATCACTAACTGAAATTCATTAATCCTATAATTGCTTAGTCACACACAAAAAAACATAAAAACTCATTGTTGTTTTTTTTGTTGTTACTATTATTATCATAGTAAGAACATGCATCAAATATGCTCTAAGTCGCTAACCTTGCCTTGCTATTGATAAAAAAAACGAAGGGACACTAACCTTGCCAAATCTAAAAGACTAAAAGAGAAAAATTTGGGTCACAATGTGCCAATGTGGGGCACTAATATTTGATACGTTACTATATGTAGCAATAGCATCAAATATGACTCCAACCTAGCACACTATACAGCATAAACCCAGGCTTCAATTACACTTCAACCACTTCCTTTTTTTCTCTTCTTTTTAGTACGAATTTTACATTAATGCCATAAGATCATTGCTTTCTTTCCTGCAACTGCAACCCTCTTAGCTACTCATTCAAGACACAAACCTGAGGCTTGTCAATTTCAATTTCAATATTCTTTTCTTTTTTATTAATTTTTGTTCCATTATTATATATGCATGGGACCAGTCAAATCAAATATATGGTTCTTTTGTTACCTCTCAAAACTGTCGGTGGCTTGGTTGGTGCTACTCTCTCACTTCTATGACCTTTTTTTTTGTTTTATAGAATATCTTCTCTTTTGGGTTGCTTTTAATAAATAAATAAAAAAATACTAAGTTTATACACCACAACAAGTAAAGGCGTTTTCATTATTATAGTTGGACAACACTAGATACAAATCTTTTTTATTTTTGATAATAAGATGCAGGTCTCTTTTTTTAACAATAAGATACAAGTCTTTCTTTACACCTGGTTATTGAAATATATAATTTGACACACTACCTACTATATTTCACTGTATTTCAATACATAAGAACGATTATTTGGTGTAACATGTACATCAATCAATAATTTTATCTACGTTGACTAGTTAAGGGAAGTATAATATGCTTTAAAATAAAGATCCTTCATGCATTTTATAACGTCATAAATAGTTTCTAGTGTTTATGAGGATCTGAAAGCTCTTATTTCATTTTTACAAATTAACAACAACAACAATAACAATAAATAGGACCAATGATCGAACCATTGAGACTTATGGGACATTTTTTGATGGGGAGAGGTATGGGACATTATTGATTTAATTCAATTAATTAAACCATAGTCAAAATGAATGATAAATAAAAAATAAAAAAGTAAAAAATAAATAAAAACATATTAAAAATGAACCAAGGTTAACTGAAAAGTTGATTCGGTTCAACTTTGATTCAACCAAACTAAAGATGTAACTGAAATTAAACCAACTGATTCTTGGTTTAACCAACTGAAATAGGCAAATATTTAGTTTGTTACTGAAGAGTAATTAGTTAGCTAAACAGTCATGTATCAGGGAGATTCGCAAATTATATTCATTGCATAAAAAATGTATATGATCCCAGCATCAGAGTATGAATGAATAGAACAAATTAAGTAGTTTAAGTTGCCAATATCAAATCGACAAATTGTGAGCAAGTCATATTATTTAGCTAATTGCGTTAATGAGATTAATAAACTCCACCAGAAGAAATTGATGTTTAAACAGCATTTGCTTGGCATGTTTAATGATCCCAAATACAGTATTTTTTATTCAATAATATACTTGGTAGAAGCATGTATACAAGATGCAATCATGACGGTGATAATGACTATAACTACCACTATTATTATTTTTGTTATAATTGAAAGCCACATGTACGGGAGGGAGAATCCATCTTGCATAGAAAATATGACAGCGAAACTTGTGAAAGTTGAAACTTAATCATAACAAGAGCACCACAACATTATAGTATGGAAGTAATTTAACTCTTCCAATTCACGTTTTCAGGTGCATGCCTGAACAACTGAGTTAAAATTTTTTCAAACATGAACACCAAGCACAAAGGGTGACTCATAGTTGAAGATAACAACATTAACATTATTAAAGTTAAAAATGACAGTCCCTATTTTACTCCATGAAATTGGAGTAGGGATTTCTACTCATGAGATTGCAGGCTATACAATACAATTTCATTCTCAAATTAACTAAATTCTTTATTTTGAGTCGGTCAATCCATTCTCAAATGTTAATCTGAAGAGACTAATGATTATCTAATCACTAAAAATTCACTAGAGTAATCTAGAGTAATAATTGGATCAGAACTATTATGCAACTATTATAGGATATAAAGTGAATTTAACATTTGACTATAATGAAGTGACTATAATGAAGGTTTACAGAAAAAATGTATTAATAATTTAACAAACAACCAATAAGATGTTAAATCCAAACCCAAGGTCTAACAGAGGGTTGTAAACTCGTGACTATCGGGTACATACATCATTTGTACACCATAGAACTAAAAAAAAAAATGGTAGATCCAAAAAAGTGCTAGTACAATTATAAAGAAAAAAACAGTTTTCCCCAAACTAGCCAATAAAATACAAATAAATAGCAGCAAAACATCGCTGTCTGTTATTTTTTTTAACATTTGAGCTGGTGTTAGATCATTGGAAAACAAAAATCACGGATAAAGATCCCACCATAGATAGATTTGTAGCTACATAACAGAATCTCAGCCACTTGTTCACCAACTACACTAGTAAAGTTACCCACAACCGACACAGGGAACACATAAAATCAACATTCAGGATGAGATCAACCGAGTAAAATTGGCAATAATCGATAGAACACACATAACTCATTTTCCCTTCAGACATAAAGTGAATTGCCCAATACACAAATTTTCAAGTTCACAAAAACTGTTGTATGATTTGACTGAAAATCAGGGATGCATGCATGCATCATAAACAGACCCCAACCATGTATTATTTACTATCTTCCAAATAAAATGCACATGTAAGTCAAACCTCCCCAAGAATGTTACATATATTATACTATCTAAACACTTCAAGTAACATGGTATGTGCCAACACCAATTGCAATTGAACATGTTATCATCGCCATACTGATTTGTATTGCCCTATGTATGGCACGTGTAGAAACACCAGAGAAACTTGTTTGCATGTTGTTCTTTATGTCTTCCATACCCGAATAGTGCCATCTACAGATGATGTTATCATGCAGTTATCCTTGGGATGATAACTTACACTTGTTACCTGACAAAATAACTCATTCTTTTAGGTAATGATGACATTGTCTAGACTAAACTTTTACAATAATAAAATGAAGTGTAAGATAGACTAATTAATGCAATAACAAAGTTCCCGCAGCAGACAAAAACTGCATCAATGATAAGTGTAATAACTACTAATTGCATTGATGGTTAGCTTGACTGATTCACAGTACACCACCGAGTTTAGCAAAAGTATATTTGAAGCTTCAACAAAATTGAGGTGCCACCATGGTTTTGTCAAACTCACTTTAAACCCAAACATGCACTTAGATGTTGCACAAGAGAGAAAGATCTTTGTTTACAACTAAATTATCATTCTATCTCAACTGTCAAGTGTTTGTGGAAAGGATTATTTTCATACTGGAATTCATATTCAATATCAATTGATATATGCAAAAGAAGTGGCTCTCAAACACCATCCACTCCGCCAGAAATTATATACTGAATTTATTTTTTTTGGTCAAGTAGACTAGTGGCTAGAATTCACCTTTTTCAAGGTGAATAAGTGGGGTGTCCAGGGTTCGAACCCGGCCCTTGCATATAATAATGCATGTCCCTGCCAACTGAGCTATGCTCACAGACACAATTACATACTGATTTAGATGAAAACAAGTATGATTTTATAACCAAGTCAATACTGTGAAGTCCGCGGTTATCCCCCATCAAGAGGGAATTGAAAATAAAATGTTCCCGGAATTGAAAATCCGTGTTAAAGTATTAGTTCAAGAAAGCTCTGTAACGTTCTTTCAGTATTATCCTTCCACAGCTTTTTTCTAGAATGAATAAATTATTAAAAAAACATTTTACCACTGAGGTGTGAGCTCTGAATTTTGAAACAACAGATGCATCTACAAGATCCCAGAAATAGACGAAGCCATCCTCAGAGCCACCAGTTACATGAGCATCCGTATTGGTAAGGCAGCAATCCAATTTGTAAGACTGAGGATAATTCAATAGAAACCATAAAATTTCAGAAAATGCTCAATTCAAAAAGTTTGAATTGAATATAGTGAAGTTACTTAAAACAGAAGAAAAACATGCTCCAGGAACTGGTCATTGTAGGAATCAAAAAACAGTATTCCATAGATGCAGATATGTTACTGACAATGAATATCAAGTTGCATCCATTTGTTAAAAAAAAAGTTACATTTAAATAGTTGAGAGCATGCATCTGCAATCTTCCTTAATTGGTAAGTAATGCTATATATGAGAAACATTTGGAAATGCTATAACCAGAAGTCATCTGTAGACTAACCTTATTGGTGTGTCCTTTATATTCTTGTAATAGTTCCCCTGTGGTTCTGTCACAAGAAAGGACAGTGAATCTAACAGGGATATGGAACCATAGTAAATGTTCCCCAAATGTAGTAAACATACCTATCAAGAAGACGCACAGTAGAGTCTAAGCAACCGGCTAGGATGCAGTTACCATCATTTGACATTGATATACAGTTGACAGGTTGCCCTAAGCTATCGGATATTTCTCTGTTGAACAAAATAGAGAAGCTTAGTAAACATAAATTCGTGAATCATGAAAAATACAAGTCTTGAAGTTTCGTATAAATATAGTAACAAACCTTCCGATACGCATATCAAATGTTCGAACAGTTCCATCAACACTTCCTCCGATAATTTCCGTTTTTGTTAAACAAACAGACATCACACTATCTGCGAATGTGTCAATAATCTGCACATCATTTACAAGTTTCCGACTCCTGATTAATAAGCCAGCAGAGAGAAATTGGGTGCATCACATGTAATAACTGATGAGGAAATAAGTGAGACAAGGGGAATGAGTTGATGAAATCAACCTGAATTGGCTCAGTGCTATGGGACCTGCAGTCCCAAGCACGCAATGACTGATCATAGCCTGCTGAGACTACAACTGATGAATACTCATTGAATTTGACACCATTTACCTGCAGAACAAATTACATAACAGAACCTAAAAATTTATTGCCTGTTCTGGATTTAAGGTTGGGCAACATATATCAAAATGATGACAATCATTGAGAGCTAAAGACCTTAGGTTTGAAACTCTGCCATCACAATTGTGCCTGTGCTGTCAAGGTTTTTGATGTCTCCAAGACCGTAGCATGACTGCAATTGCGGTTACATTTGCTGTATTTTATTGCAATTTTCACAACATCAAAAACCGCTGCGCAACCACAATTGCAGACGCAGTATAAACTCTCGAATATCTAAGTTTTAATTTTTTTTTTTCATTGCATAAGAAACTATGGATTAAATATGGTTTCTAGTATTTGAGAAAAATAAATAATCTGATGGATCATTTTATTTTTGTTGAATGTGCACACTGGAGGAAAGAGTAAAGATAAAAGTGGTATCATTTGTTAAAAGTAGAAGCAATAGGCCAATAACAACAGTAGAGGAAAGAGTAAAGATAAAACCACATATTAACTACTGTATTAATATCACAAATCCTCACTCTCATGGTCTCAGAGAAAACAAGACAAAAGAAGAAATAAGAATAATGTTAGAATTTATGAATAACTCAAGCACGGAGGTTTTTTTTTTTTGAATGGCAAAATATATCATATATAGATAAAACATGGGAATTAACCCGAAAGTACAAATGGAACCGGAGAAGGACAAACAAAAAACCCAGCACCAGTAGTGCAAGGGATACAGGAAAAAGGCACAAAAAAACACAAGCAAAAACGAGGAAAAGGAAACACAGCTAACGCCATAAGGGCACCACAAAAACCGGCCCCCAAAAAAACCCTACCGATACCAAACTCAAGCACGGAGGGTGATTGTGAATTTGTGACATAGGAATTGCAAGCTAGTGTTGCGGTGGTCTTTCATCTACACTCCCACTAAGGTTCACCGCTTCTCTGAAGTCCAACTTCCTAGTGGTGAGACTATATATGTTTCCTTGTGGTGGCACTGGAGTCCAGAACCATATGCAATTAGAAAGGATTTACTTGTTGTTACCAATATAATACAACCCCCGTTTTTCTTTAGATCTACTTGTTTCACTCCGACAGTATCATAAACAATAAAATATATTGACATGAGGAGGAACATATTTACTAGTTATATCATCGGCAATCGCCTAAATCTCAAGACGTTCTTCGAACCAATCATAGACTTTATTGAGATAGGTAAACCAAAGGACCCCCGTGAGAACCATATAAGAGAATTTCATCTCGTACGGCTCAAAGCATAGAGAAGGTTATGTAGATTTTTGTTTTGGACCAATTTTGTTTAAATTTTACATCATTAATTTCAAAACAATTAAAATTCATATCGCCATATAAGCTTGCGAGGCACATCACACAACATGGACGTCCTGTTGCAGTCCGTGATAAATAGCATCGCTCAAGAACTAAACAAGTTGCTGTCTAGCAAAGTACCGTAAGAATGAGAGAATAAAAAGTACCTCACCATCATGGCCACGGAATTTTCTAATTACACGTCCAGTTGCAACGTCCCAATAATAAACCTGTCTATCTCCACCACAGGAACATAACTTGGAGTTGTCCCTAATAGTAAACAAAACAGCACAAAAATTCAGTTACATTCCATTCCATCACTCTTTACACTACAAACTAAGGCTCTGTTTGGATAAACAGTTTAACTAAGCATTTAACATGGAAGTGCTTATATGTAAGCTACTTCTATAACAAGTCAAACTGTTTTTATAAATATATGATGAATGAATGAAGAAGGTAAAGGTGAGAGAGTTAGTATACGTGGTGACGTGGACATCACGGACTTCACGGCCATGGGATTTATAGGTTTTGATATGAATTCCACGGTGAGGATTCCAGAGGCGTATGGTACGGTCTTTACCGCAACTGAGGATATAATTGCCGTCGGAGTTGAACCTCGCGGCAAGCACGCCACCTTCGTGACCCTTGAGCACGTTCACCTCCTTCCGAGGAAGATCTTCCACACTCATAGCTTCTACGTCTTTGCTATACAGAAAATAAATGATTATTGATCAGTATAACTAGTGATTCCCCCAATTCAAAATAAAATAAACAAATGATGGATTACATTGCCTCTATCGTCTGTTGAATTTGGTTTAGCAGATATAAAAAAGGTATTTGAAGATAGAGATATACCTGAATGCTGAATCTGCAGCAACAATCAGAACCCGAAGAGGAAGAAAGCTGAGAATGGTTTTTATAGAGTAAATAGCGATGCTCACCTGCGCTGTAATCGGAGACTCAAGAAACTGAAGTGGAACTGGACTGCCTCGAAGTTCTTAGGGTTCTCACTAACAAAGATTATCCTTCTAATTTATCTTTTCCATTTGGTATAATAAACGGATGATGAGATGTAATTTGAAGAGAGACGTAGATAGTGGATCCTACTATTAAGTGCGTCCCATCATCATTAATTACTTTTTTAGTTTTTCAAAAAAAATTTGTGTCCATATCTCTCCAAATGGAGAGAATAATAAATGGAGAGGCTTACCAACCACTTTAATTAATTCGATTGAGAAGATGATGAATTCTTTCTGGTGGGGCCATGGCCGTACCTCGCAACGCGGCATTCATTGGATGAGTTGGGAGAAATTGTCTGCACCAAAGATCCATGAAGGTATGGGCTTCAAAGACCTTTCTGTGTTTAATTTTGCTATGTTAGGTAAACAGGGTTGGAAATTCGTCGCGGAAGCGGACTCTCTTGTAACTCGCATATTCAAAGCGCGTTACTTCCCTAATGATACTTTCCTCACGGCAAAAATTGGCCACAATCCTAGCTACGTATGGCGGAGTATTATGGGCGCTAGATTCATAGTACGGGGTGGTGCAAAATGGAGTATTGGTTCAGGTGCGTCTATCCCTATCCTTAATGAACCATGGTTAACCAATGGGGAGTGCATTCGAAGTGATATACCTGGTGCTCATTTTGTCTCAAATCTTAATATTAATAGCCTGATGAATTTACATGACAAAAGCTGGCACGAACACGCCGTCCGACAGGTTTTTAGTGTCGATATTGCTGAGAAGATTCTACACACACCTCTTATTCCCCAAGTCGACGGTGACAGAATTATTTGGAAAGCGGAACGTAATGGACGTTACTCGGTTCGGAGTGCATACATGCTATGTGTATCAGAGTTGGTTGATTCCTCTTACTTGTGGCGTCCGGGATATTGGACGGGAATTTGGAATCTCAAAGTTCCCCCGAAGGTAAAAAATCTTCTTTGGCGTATCTGTAGAGGCTATTT
>Ga0315913_1002631_pt1 | contig 21231 bp, 9 predicted proteins | sample MpolsnodulesMG_FD_207736 | JGI IMG/M metagenome (GOLD analysis project Ga0315913, IMG submission 207736) | Medicago polymorpha root nodule microbial communities from Los Angeles, California, United States - small nodules | ecosystem: Host-associated > Plants > Roots > Nodule | place: USA... | reverse complement strand
CTAGTTGTCTTAATGGACTCAATATTCTTACCAACTAATTCACCAAAGTTACTACACACTTAAACCGTCAAAATAATGAATAATTACCGTCTCTAAATAATTACCCAACTCACTAGTAACTTACTAAAAATAGTTATTCCCACAAAAAAAACTAAAAATAATCTTCCAAATAAAATGACTATTTTACCCTTGCTAACCAAATGACCAAAATACCATCGGGTTTAAAATGACTAAAATACCCTTATCAAGCTAAAATTCACTAATCCCGAATAAAATACACACAACGGCAATCAATCACACACAAGCACATATAAACACACATAATAAATAAATAAAATAATTCTAGCAAAAAAACGGGTTGTTACACCCGTCAATACCAAAGACATTTCTAGCCATTGGGAGACTATAACCCATATTGCAAAACACACAATCTACAACCATAATATGACTTATGAAAAGGACGAGACTAATGAGGAGCATGTTGAATCTGTGACTGATGATACGCCATGTTCTCAACATGAGGGGAGGGTATCACCAGACAGAGAACAAGTTATTCAAAGACACATGTGAATGTGCCAATTCTCAACCTATTCTAAGCCAGGTAGTGCATGATGCACAAGGTGGCCCTGAGAGTGGGCGGGAGGAGCCGCAGTGCAGGGCACCATTTTTTTAGGAACATCAAAATTATTATTTTCAGTTAGTAGTTTGTATTATATAGATATACATTTTTTTTAATTCTTTTTGATTAATTCTATTGAAAATATATTTTTAAATAACTTTGATTATAAATAAATCTTTTACAACAAAAAATACAAGAAGAAAAATATTAGAATAATTAAAAGGATAATAAAATTTTATTGTTTCGTCCAGGGCACCCAAAATCTTAGACCGGAAGCTAGGGCTGATGGGCAATGACAAAGTTGTTTCATAATTCATTCACTCCCTGCATTTCAAGGACTTAGAGGAAAAATCTTAAATCAAGAAGTACAAATAACAACTAACACCTCCTCTAGGGTTGCATTATCTCATAATTCTAAATGATTTCTATTTTCTTAACTTTTTCTTTAGTTTTGTTTTCCATCTTTTATTTTGTTATTTATTTCTTTTTTGCATTTTTCCTCTTGTTTTATTAATTTTTTAATATTTTTTCCTATAGGTAAGGTTTGGTCCTCCCATTTCTAGATTTATTCTTTTTTTTATTATTATTATTGTATTATATTATGAGTATGCATGCAGCTAATTCTTGTTTTATAAGGATGTCAACCTAATTGGAATGTCTATCAAACATCTTCGTACAACTTAGCTTAAAAAAATTCATATATGTTTTTTTTTGACAAAAAAAAAATCATAAATGTAAGAAGTTCATTTACTCAAAAAAATAAATAATACGAAATCCATTTCCTTAACAAAAAAATACGAGAAGTCCACGTGACAAAATAAAGGGGTGTAAGTTGTGTTAAATAAACGACGAATAACTGAGAAATTATTTATTTCTTTGATTTTTTTTAGGAATAGTAGTGTAATTTTTTATTTTTTTTTTAAGGGAGGAATAGTAGTGTAATTATTGGTTGGTGCATACATAGATGTATACATTTCTCTGATCATAGACGTATTTTTCCCGTGTGAAATCTGTTACATTCTGTGTCGGTTTGTATGTACGTGTCTGAAATTTTACATAGCTTTAAGAACACTCAAATTTGACACTGCAGCTGAACTTTCAACACACAAGACACATATACTCTCTCTAACTCTAAAGAGGTGAAATGTCCAACCAAGAAGAATCAGGTTGCCCCATCTCCACTCTTACCCACCACCCTTTTCTACTTTTTTCTTTTCTTAGTTACTAATTTGTGTTTTAATTCATTACAGTAGTTTTCTTTACTTAGTACCGATGTATTAATCTCTGATTCATATATAAAATATTATTTAACTCTCAAAGGAAACCTCAGTTACGGTTAAAATGTGAACTTTTATATTACGGACAACTGGGTCAGCCTAAAGTACTCCAAACTTCTAAAGCAAGGGTTTTGACCTAAAAATATTTCTATAGGAAAAACATCCAAACAAAGTTTATGCTATTATTAGTTATTTCACAAAATTTTTTGTTAGCTCAGTTGATAAAATCTGAAGAGCAGGTCCTCCATAATCACAAGACTTATATGATAAGTCTTGATCACACTCCTTTTATTTTTTTTTAAAAAAAAGGTCTTAAGCAGACACAAAAATGCAAAATGTAAAATTATTTTTTAAATAATTAAAAGTATAAAAATTTGAATTAATATTTTGTGCCTAATAGATTTATATTTGATATGAGCATACAACAGTCATTTATGTTCCATTGTTCGAATAGTGGCTATGGTACTATTTTTTGTTCATATTAAATTTTATTTTCAAATTTTTTAATTTATTTTTGTAATATTATTATTTTCTTGTTATTATTTTGCATTTGAAAATAATCTCATTTTAAAATTAAAAAAAATATTTAGAGACCTTTTTTCTCCTCTAAAAAAAGGTCCCTTAATACATGTTGGACCAACTTTGTATTTGAGTACAACTAATGTGACCACAATTATAATTATAATATTGTTGCGAAAGTTAACTGCTAAGTTGTTTACAGAAAACTTGTGAATAAGTTACCCACAACTAATTAAAATCTATTGTGTGTACTCCACTAACTCTTTTAAAATTTTATGTTCGACAGTTAATGAAATACATGTGGTTGATTTTATTTAATTATTATCCAGAATTTTTCAAAGGCAGCATAGGTCTTACCATTGCCAAAACCTAACATAAATTTGTATTGCACTTCTCAATTGTAATTGCAATTAAGGAGGGCCATTTATATATGTATACTTTCAATTTTTCTACAATCAACTATCACCTCATCTCTTTCTTTATCTTCTTTTTTTTATCACATCAGACGATCTCTTTATTTCCTTTCACACTCTATACATAAATTGAGTGTTTGAGTGTCTAAAAAATATTTTTGAGATTACATTAATTTAGAAATACTTTTTAAAAAAGATAATTTAGAAATACTTAGTAAACTCATTTATTCAATGATATAGAGTATAGACAAGCGTATATACGGGGACACAAAAACAAGCAAACTTGGCGTTCAAGCAGCCTTTTCCTTATATATCATATGTAGAGCCCACTTGAGTCCCACATTTCTTTTCTTTATCACTTACACCTCCTCCCTTTTCCTCATTCCTTCTCTTCTCTCTCTCTATACCTATCTCTCAACACCAAGTTATTACCTCTTTGCACTTCAATCATATAGAATAAGTGTTAGGATTTATTCCATTCTCTTCCTATAATAGGTGTGATTCAGGGAAACCCTTTTCCCTTTTTCTTTTATTTTTTCCTTTTTTATTTTGTTATATATTCTTTCTTTCTTGTTTTGTTTGGATTATTACTAATTTTGGAGCTGAATCTGTGATATTTCTTGTAGGGTGGTGTGGAAGAAATAAAGAGCTTTGTTTTTATGTTGATAGAATTGGAAAATCCCAGTTAAAGAGATCATGACATGGTGCAATGACTCAGATGATCAAGATAGGGGCATTGAACTAATAACATCTACTGTTATTCCTGGAACTAGCAATGAAAGTACTCTTGTTACAGATGATGACACAAAACCGACCGGAGTTCGAACCCTAACTTGCCCCTCATGTGGCCATAACATTGAATTCCAAGATCAGGTATTTTAATTTTAATAGTATTATTTATTACCCTTAGTGTTTGTGTTTTTTTAATTATATTTATTTTATTTGAAGAAATCGAACTCGATACTCTCTGGACTTTCAACGCTCACACACCTGGCGCACCAATCACTTACGCTGCAAACTTTATTTATTTTTTTTAACTTTATTGATTGTGTGTGAATGATTGAATAGGGTGGAATCAATGAACTACCGGGTTTACCGGCCGGAGTGAAGTTTGATCCGAATGATCAAGAGATACTTCAGCATTTGGAAGCAAAGGTTTTGTTTGATGTGCCCAAACTTCATCCTCTTATTGATGAGTTCATACCAACACTTGAAGGAGAGAACGGAATCTGTTATACACATCCAGAAAAGCTACCAGGTCTTAATTTTATTTTACTTTCTAACTTATTCTCTTGTTTGATGCATGTTTTGGATTTTGGAAATCCCGTTTTATGCATATACTACTAGGGGGAAAAAAATCAATTCATGATCAAAAATTGACATTTGTCTTAACTCTTTGATTACTAAAAAAAATTAAAGACAAATTAATATTAGAAGTACGATTTTTATGTTTTATCTAAAATTTAGTGGTTTTTTCTTTATAATGAAAAGTTGATTGTTAAAATTCTAGTTTTTTTATAACACTTTTTTGAAGGAAACGGATTCCCCTTGCATTCTCAGTGATAAAATTTGGTTTACCAAAAAATACAGCTTTTTTGCTGATTAAGAACTAAATTGATTGTTATTGTATATAATATATGCTCTTTTTTGGCGAAGACATTATAATATATAGTCTACACTAAATTGCTGATTTAAAATTATATATATAGATGACTCAAAAAAATTATATATATTTTTTAAAACGAAAAAAAATTATATTTATAGAATCTCCTATGAAATATATACCTTGTATGTTTTGATAAATCTTAAAAGTTAATAACTCGAGTTTGGGGGTTGGTTTGTGAAATAATTAGCGGAGAAATTTATTTAATAAATACCCTGGAATAAGATATTTTACCAGTCAAAGGAATAGCGTTTAGTTTGCTTCATCTTTAGTTCTTGCATTAATTTGTAACGTGATAACGAAAAAAATTGTGTGTGATTATTCTTTGGAGATTCTATCTTTCGAAGAAATTAAGCAAATGAGAAGACTAATCACATGACTTTTTAACCAACTCGACAGGGAATTATTATATAGGATAGGATATCTATATGCATGCATGAGTGCACCAAACTCAGTGTGGTGGCATTAAAATGTAAACGTATACACTATTCCTTAATCATGGGCAATAATATTTCTATACCTGAAAATTAACATGATATAAATGATTATACCAAATAGAAGCTTGTGTAAACAAAATTTCAGATGATGATTTGATTATATTTAACTCATAAGGAATCAAAGTATTTGTTTTCTATTCCTTTTCTTGAAGATGCTTCCAAAAATTAAAGATGACTTCATGACATGTACATTGAAAACTAATTTTGTTTCCATTATTTTCTTTGTTGCTGTTTTTATGTAACTCAAGTACGTAGCATTTTATTCCCATTGAAAATAAAGCACAAGGAAGGAGACAAAAATGAGAAAGGTGTCTTGAATCCTAACTACCCTAAACATTAATCACATGTCAAGACGTAACGTAACTGCACATAATTATCAAAAGGCAAAAAGTAAGAAAGAACAAACCAAAATCCTGGAGATGCAATTAATTTTTTCTTTCATAAGCTTTTCATATCTTCACCAACAAGCCATTTATGTCAATCTGTTACTCGTAATTCACATGCATCATAATACTTATGTTAGCTAAATCTCTTTTTCGTATGTTTCGGCAGTGGTGTTACAAAACCTGATCTGGCCGACACTTAAGCTTTTGGATTGGGACCGATCCTAATCCAAAAAAAAAATAGAGATAAAAATAGAGATAAAACACGGACTCGGGTTGACCCTCGGGTTACCTGGTCTGTTCCAAAATATTAAAAGGACATAGGTGTTTTTTCATTTATTAATTTAATAATTTCATTCTCGCTTCTAGTCTCTCACATTTACTAATTATCTCTCAAAAAGAAAATGTCTTACACTTTCACTTTCTGGTACTAATTTTGATTTTTATGAAACTTTGTTTTCTGTTTCTTTGTTTTAAATGATTTGTTTCTAGATTTTAAATTCTTAGTTACATGCATGTTAGTTAAATTTATTCCGAAATAAAATGTTCATGTTTTATTATTTGACAACTTGTTTTGGGATCATTTTGGTCTGTATCATCCCGATTGAACTCGCACCTCATCGAGTGCGATCAGGTTAAGAGACGGTTTAGATCTAAACAAATTGGTTTAGTCTAATGTTAGGGCCAAGTGAGGGACACATCCAACTCACTTTTTGTACACACATAGTCTTTTGTTATAGTATGTGTTGGAAATTAAGAAGTCTCACATAGACGAGATTAAAAAAAATATTAAGGTGTGTATAGTGGGTGAAAAGTTTGAGTCAATTGGTTCGAACTAAACCTATGTTACCTCACTCTAATTGGACATAATCCATTTATATGCATAATACTGAGTTCCTTTATGAAACATGCACTATTATATGAACATGCAGGTGTAAAAAAAGATGGACAGATCCGGCACTTTTTTCACAGGCCATCTAAAGCATACACAACAGGAACAAGGAAAAGAAGAAAGGTTCAAACTGATGAAGAAGGAAGTGAGACAAGATGGCACAAAACAGGGAAAACAAGACCAGTTTTTATTGATGGTATTATGAAAGGTTTCAAGAAGATACTAGTCCTCTACACTAACTATGGAAGGCAAAAGAAGCCTGAGAAAACCAATTGGGTGATGCATCAATACCACCTTGGTAGTAATGAAGAAGAGAAAGATGGAGAATTAGTTGTTTCGAAGGTGTTTTACCAGACACAGCCTCGACAATGTGGTGGTAATAATTCCAATATTATCAAGGATGCTACTAGTTATGAAAATGGACTGATGATAAATCAAGGAAATGTCCAAGATGATAATGAAGCTCCTCCTATGGACTACTACAATCCTTTCATAAATTATGACCATGTTGCTCATAATTTGGAAAGCTCAGACTCCCAATTTATTCCAAACTTGGTTATGCAAGGTGGTGGCTCTTCCTTTATTCGATTGGCAATGGATGCAAACAAAGCTGGGTTGAACAGAAATTAGCTATGTGAAAAAACTTCTTGGTAGATTATTAATGTATAGTGGTGACAATATGACCACATAAATGTGATGGTTTATTATTATTAGTAGTAGTAGTATTTTTTTTGCCAATAATATTATTATTACTATTATTATCATGTATATTTATTCTATAATTGTAAAAAAATATGTATATTTATTCTATATATATGGATTTATATTAGAGAAAATTGAGGCTCCAATTAACTTTTATATGATTCAATAATAATCGATCGACATTAACTTTTTAACATATTTGTTTTATATTTTGCATCAAACTTATTATTTTATTCTGTATGTCTAATATTAATAAAAAAAAAACTCTATGTTGCATTTCAAAAATTCAAATTAAATCACATATATGAATCAAATAGAATATTTTAAAAATAATCATTCACACAACGTTGGATAAGTATTATGGGTGTGTTTGGTAAAATTAAGACATAAGCTAGCATATAGTTAACTGATAGCTGAAAAACTGGCTTATATTTGATGCTTGATAACTGAAAGATTAAAGTTGAAAAGCTAACTGATTGAAATTAAAGTGTTTGTTAAAATTACCTCATAAATATAATATATTAATATGACATAATAAAAGTACACATTTGTGTAACATGTTATAAATTATATTTATAATTTTGTTTGTATTAATATATTTATCTTAATAATTTTTTTGTGGTAGTCGGAGCTCGAACCCCAGACTTTGCATATATTATGCATTGTCCATACCAACTGAGCTAAGCTCATAAAGACTATCTTAATAATTTGAATGCATTTCAAAGTATTCATTTTGTCTTTAAAATGATAAATGTGATATATGAATTTAATTAAGATTCCTTTATAAAAATTAATTAAAATTGAGATTATCTTTAACAAATTTTGCTTGACTTCTTTATCACATATTTTTATTTTTAATTGTTTCATGGGAAATTATTTTATTTTATTTAAATTGGTGAATATGTTAAAAGAAAAAATAATGATAAATATATACCTATGAATTTAATAGAAAGAGGCCGTATGAAAAATAAATCAAATCTAAGAACCTACGATATTTCGAACTAACTTTAACAATAAATAAAAATTCAAATAGAAAGCAACATGAGACCATATAAAAAAAAAATCAAATTTAAGAACCTAAGAACAATATTTTCAACCAACCCGTCAATTTAGTTCAATTGACAAGATAATGCATAATATATATAAGAGTTGAAGTTCGAATTGAGACACGCTATTTCTCTACATTTGTTAGTTAAAATAACATCTAGAAAAATTATGATAGCATCTCAAAAAAAACTATAAACTTGTGAGAAAAGCTCGTTAGTAAACCCATTTTATCTTACCCTAGCTTACCAAAAACACATTGGATACATACACGATTTGACATGCATGCTGGTTGGAAAAAGAACAATGATAATTGAAGAATCATTTAATAACAATTTTTATGACAATTTTCTTTTTCTCTTTTTTTATTGATAAAAAATAATAGAGAGAAAAAATAAAAATATATATGAGAAAAAAAATTATTTAGTTCTTCGGGTCCTATTTACAATAAGAGAAATGTTAGGGACACACTCTCCAACACATTCTTTTAACACACACCAACAAAAATTAGACACTCCATTCAATTATTTTAATTCTTTACCTATTAAATGATTCTTACAATAGATGAAGTGGCTAATTTTAATTGGTGTGTATTAAAAGAGTGTGTTAGGGAGTGTGTCCTTAACATTTCTCTTACAATAAACAATTGATTTTTTAGATTCATTGAATAGCTCAAATACATTAATTATTCGATGAGAATTTAAAAAGCCAAATATTTCTTTTAGATAGAAGTGAAAGTAGTAAAATTGTTCAATTGGAAGAGACATCACCACTTTGTAACCTGCACGCCGTAAATCAATTACTACTATCACCTCGTTAGTGATGATGAAGGCTTTGGTGAGAAGAGAATAACAGTAACACTTGGTTTTTAGTCTATAAATAAATAAAGGGTTAGAATTCCTCCATAAATAAATTGCCACCATCACCTCATTCTCAAATGGAAGAACAACAACCACCAACTCTCTCATTACAAATCATCAAAGGTCCTCGTAAAGGTGAAACCCTTCAATTTCGACCAGGATATGCCATCAGAATTGGAATATCCACCAAACATCTCTCTATTCATACCGAATCCGGTAAATGGGCACTCAGAGACCTTGATTCCTCCAAATACTTCTTTTTATCTCCGTGATGGATCCACCATTAAGATCGGTGAAGTCACCATTATTGTTGTTAACTTCATCCACCCCGAAGATAGGTCCAGTGAGGTAGGTGGGGGAGGCAATGAGGAAGATGTGTTGGAGAGGGTGGGTGGTTAGATATGGTGTTGAGAAACTATCATAAAAATACGTTCTCTACTTAATCTAATGTCAAGATTAACTTGGGAAACTCTTTCTCTTTCCCATGCTAAATACCGCCACAGTTTGGTAGTTAGATTTTGTTAACTCGTTAAGGGTCTGTCTGGTAAGGCCTGCTTTTGTGCTTATAACTTATAGTTTATGTCTTATAAGCTTATTTGATTAGAAAGACTTGTTTGCTATCGGTCTATTTCTTATAAACTTATAACTTATTTTTATAAGCTTTTAGCAGTTTGTTATAAGATAATTCAAATAGCTTATATCTTAAAGTTTATAACTTATCGATTTTATTTTAATTTTACCTCTGGAGTTTTAATTGAAAACAAACAAATATTAATTAAATGTACATTTTTTATGTCATTTCATATTTATAAGCTACTTTAACCGCTATTTTTATCATACACTACAAATTCAATCAGTTATTTTATCTACTATCAGCAATAAACTAGGTTATAAGTCACTCATTATAAATTCGTCTATTATAAACTAACTTATCAATTATCCACTGTTTTTTACCAAACATGGTTTTGAGTTGTTTTGTTTGATAGCACCCTTTGTTATTCTTGCAAGACTATTTTATGACAACTTATCAGTGAAGTAACAAAAATTTACGGTAACTATTGTTTTCTTGCTTGCATCCGTCAATGTTGTTTCTTTCTTGCTTGCTATGAAGACCAGATACAGATACGGATGCAAGTACGATACAATAAGGGTACGCGGATACGCGAATTTTTTAAAATGTAGGATATGATACAGCTAAGATACATTAACAAAAAATTTATACTAAAACTTATATGTATGTAAAATACTTGAAGAAAATAAACGTTAATTAAAAGAACTCAACACAAATTTTATCTAATATTGATTAACTGAATCACCCATCTCTCGTTACATTTATCCACAAGATGTATAATTTTAAGTGGTTCATCGAGAAACAATTCTAATTATGCATATTTATAATTGAATCATATACATCTCTAATGAATGTTTACAACATTGTCTCACGTTTTTACTCCTCATCTTTTTGTAGGAACGTATATGTAAAGTATCTTGTAAGTATCTTTGTGTATATACAAAGTATCGTATAAGTATTCGTTAAAATATTTTTTTTAAATTTAAATAATTAATTCTGATACTTCGTGGGTGCATATCCGTGGAGTATCGTTATCAAATACGTATCCGATACGGGCACGTCTTCATTTTGGAGTATCCGGGCTTCATAGCTTCCTTGCATCCTTCAACATTGTTTCTCCTTATGAAGCACAACCACCTTTAGGATGGGGCGTGTTCCGATATGCGTCAGTGTCCAACACTTCTATAAATGGATAAGAATCTTAAATAAATTGTTTTCTTATTTACGTCGACAATCTTTGGACCGGTGTCCAACAACGTTTTTAAATTTTTTAGTTTTTTTTTTCTCTTTTTCATTTTTCTTACGTTACCAAAAAAGTATATATATAAAAAAAAAAAAAAAGCTCTAGTAAAATGATTTGTTTTTTTTAAGAAATAAAATGATTATATTTTTTTGAACAACTCTTGTGTAAATTGTAAAATGACAATAGCTGAATATAACCGGGAAAGTTGATGATTCAAAAAAAAAATTGAGTCGTTAGGCAAATACTCATCACCTCAATCCTCCCTTCCAAACTCACTCTCTCACTAAAATGGAAGAACAACAAGACCCACCCACTCTCACACTCCAAATCCTCGCCGGTCCACGCAACGGAGAAACCCACCAATTCGAACCTGGATCCACCGTCAAAATCGGTCGGGTCATCCGCGGCAACAACCTCCCCATCAAAGATCCAGCTATTTCCACCAAACACCTCACTATCCATTTTGATTCTGGTAACTGGATTCTCACAGATCTCGATTCCTCTAACGGCACCGTTTTAGACACCAAACCTGTTCCTCGTAATACCCCTTTTCATCTCAGCGATGGTTCCACCATTAAGATTGGTGAAGTTACTTCCATCCTCGTTAACTTCATCAATCCCCAAAGTAACCCTACGGAAACCATAGTAGAAGATAAACCAATGAAGGGTAAAAAGGGGAATAGTAGTAAAACTGTTAAATTTAGGGTTCCGGTACAGAGTATTGATGAAGATGAAATGTTGAATGGTGATGATGAATTTGGAATTGTGGATCGACCTGAGCCGATGAAGGTTATGAGGAATACGCAGGGCAGGAAAGTTGTTGCTGATTCTGCTGATGTGAATTTGGATGCTGTAGTATCGAAGAATGTGAGAGTGACGAGGAACTCGAAGAATAAGAAGAATGCGGTTGAGATCTGTGATTCCAGTAGTGGTAATTTGGATGATGTGAAGAAGAATGTGAGGGTGACAAGGAATTCGAAGAATAAGAAAAATACAGTTGAGGTTTGTGATTCGAGTGATGGGGATTTCGAGGGTGTGAAAGAGAAGGTGGAGGAAGTGAAGAAGAATGTGAGGGTGACAAGGAATATGAGGAATAAGATTGATAAAATAGGGGATTCTGAATTGAGTGTTGGGGATTTGGATGGTGTGGAGGAGCCGAGGAATGTGAGGGGGACGCGGAAAATGAAGAATAAAGGGATTGTGATTGAGGAAAATTTGAGCTTAGTGGATGGAGTGGAGAATGTTGGGAAAAAGAAAACGAGGGGTGGTGGTGGTAAGGGGAAGAAGAAATTAGAGGAAGAGATTGTTGGTGATGGTGATGGTAAAGAGAATTGCGGTGATGCTGAAGAAAAGGAGAAATTGGAGGAAAAGTGTGTTGGTGATGGCGAAGATAAAGAAAAGGAGAAGTTACCAGAAGAGCGTGTTGGTGATGGAGAAGATAAAGAAAAGAAGATGTTACCAGAAGAGTGCATTGGTGATGGAGAAGATACAGAAAGGGAGAGATTACAGGAAGAGTGTGTTGGTGATGAAGAAGATAAAGAGAAGGAGAAATCACAAGAAGAGTGTGTTGGTGTTGGAGATGATAAAGAGATTTGTGATGCGAAAGAAAAAGAGAATTTAAACGGGGATGAGAATTGGCCTGATTTGGAGGAGATGAATTTAGGTGAGTGGTTTGATTTCTTGGAAGTTTACTTGCCAAAACAGATACATGATGAAACGGAAGAGATTATTGATTCCATGAGACAAAAAGCCGAGAGACTCCGCGAGTACGTCATAATGTATCAGAATCAGAAAGCTGGAACTACCACTGAATGCTAGTATATGTAGTTAACTGATAGTTATTTGGCATTAGCACAACTGTTGTTAGGTAGTTAGATTTTGTTAACTGAACGAGTTTTTAGTCAGCACTCTTTTGTTATTCTCTCCAGAATATATTGTACTTCTATTATTGCTTTTAATGAAGTAACTCAGATTTACAGAAACTATTGTTTTCTCCCTTGCATCTTTCTATGCTGATTCTCCTTGTCAATAACAATTTTACTTCCTTGTCGGTGTTACAAGTTTGGTTCACTTTTAGTTTGTAATTATTACGAGTATACACTAACATAAAACATGATCTTGATCAATTTAACTTATATTCAACTGCTGTATTATATGCAATAGGCTGGCACCGAATCAATCTAATTTGTAAGTTGGTTAATGATTTTTGCTGTTATTGGATGAGGTTTGAAAAAACTGGTGTGAGAGTGACTGCTAGTGTATGGAGTGAGGTTTGAGGAAACTGGGGTGGAAGTGACTGCTAGTGCATCAGGTGATAACAGCCAACTTGATTATCAACACCAGGAGCAAAATCAATCAATGTATCTTTAAAGAACGGATTCCATGAGACCTGATGTAGACATTCAGTGAGCCTAAATGGAAGCTGGAAATAGTTGTGCAGTATCTTTGGAAATACATAACTAAGGTAATAGTTTTTGAAAATTGTCATACTTTCTTTTTATAATCCCTTGACCCTTGTTTTGTACAAAATTTGCAACCTTCTGCTCGCACTCGTCGATGGGGCTTTGAAATGCTTTTCAAATATAACTAGAGCTGAGAGCATAATAAAGAAAATTGGTGCAGATGTAGTTCAGTTGCTTTTGGCTCATGGTTTTCAGGTAACTGTCTTTATTTCCGTTTATATCTTTTGTTTATTTTCTGTTATTACTCATCAAAATCTGTATGAGGTGCTTCTATAATGGATTTTTCCTGGTTTTCAGGCTCAATTGTCAATATTGTCAAACAGTGCTCTTGTAGATTTGTGTCGGGCGCTTATATCTGCTTTTGAGAGTTTAAGAAGCACAGATGGTTAAGAAAACCATTTCTCAGAATTATAACTTTTAAATCGCTTTCTTAGTTGTGCATCTATCTTTGTCTGATTTGGGATACTATAGCTGGTTCTACTTAAACAAACTTGCTTCAATGCTTGGATTATCTATGTCAAAACTTTGAATTATGAACAGATCCTGAAAATGCAGAATTTTCATATATAACCTGTTGAAAACATTTTGTAAAATTTACCGGTGTTGTTCAAATTATTTTTCTGTCTTAATGTTGTAGGGATATGGAGATACTGTCTATTGGAAAAGAGGCACTATTTTCTGTCTTATGATTATGTGCTCTTTTTTTACTTCAAATTTTCACTGATGTAGTAACTAGTTTGTGTCTACATGTGGCATTTTCTTATTTAATTCAATGGGAAAACTACCTAGAAGTTCTAGTAATTGCTTAAGTAACAACAACATTAGAATAAAATATAAATGGAGAGGTTTCATTTATGCAGTTGTTGGAGTCAACAAGTCACTACAGTTGATTGATTAGATCTATCAGAAATTGTTCCCAACCAATTTGTAGATATATATCATTTCCTTTCTTCAAAATATTCACTTCCCACTTATCACTGCAAGAGCCTACCAGAATAATAAATGTATGCTTCCACAACTCGTCACCCAAATCCTTAACAATCAGTTCTCATTTAGAATTTTATAAAGTACCTTACTCCAGAGGATGTGTGAATTTGAAATGCTAGCTCTTGCCAATAGTGAGATCACAATATTCATTAACTTTTTATGTGTGAGGTGTGTATCATCTCAAATTGTTTATCTCGCCTTGTGTCATTGTGTTTTTTATTTGGGTTGTTAGAGAGGAGTTTTCATCTTTCACTTTTTAACACAGGCTGTTTCTCAAGTCAATATAGCTTTCATGTTGCAATTCCAGCAGTTGTGCAGTAAGCACTACAACGTGAGAGTGGGGACAGGTGAGTAATAGTAGGTTGTAGGAGTGAAGATAAATCTATACAAAATCTTGAGAAATGATAAGCTTATCCTATCTATTCTTCCATTTCAGCTTGATTGTTTGAAACTATGACTTGTTACTCAATTTTAATTAAGAAGTTCTTGGTAAAAAAAAGAAATTGTTGTAGATTCTAGTCTTTTTAAGCTGAGGTACTTACCTTTGAGCACCTGTGGAGTAATAATGTAATCAAGTTTATAAGTGAAATATAATATAATTACTTATGTTTTCTTTTTTGGTTGTATAAGACATTATTCAATAATAGTGGAAAAAATTTGTGATATTGACATCTTTGTCCTCATAGAATAGAGACGTATTCATTCTGCCAATTAAATTGAGTTAGCTATTGAGACTTTTCATAGGCTAGCATCCTTGTTTTCTTTATGTCCAATGGTCAGAATAGACGTTTCAAAGTTAAATTCTTGCTTCACACTATTTTTTCAAACAAGAAGTCGGCTACAGTAGTACTATATTTTATTTTTTTTTGACAAACAGTACAGTAGTACTATATAATATAGTTAAATGATCAAGCAATTTTAGAAACATCAAGTAACTGCAAGGTTATCATCTAGGGAGAAATGGAGGTAACCCAAGGGACTCTTCCTCTCAATACCTGCCATGTCCAAAAATTGTTGCTTATCATCAATAGGTTACACATGCTCCTTCATTCCATGGCTTTAGGCTTCTTGTTCTATTACAGGGTGTGCTTTCTTTTCCAAGACCAAGAAAACAGGGGAAGCCATTTGTTACCATGGCTCCTTGTTTTTGCTTCAGAGATCATTCTCTCCTTCATTTGGTTCCTTGGCCAAGCTTATCGTTGGCGTCCCATTTCACGATATGTCTTCCCAGAGAGACTGCCAGAGGATGACAAGCTCCCTGCTGTTGATGTGTTCATATGCACTGCAGATCCAATCAAGGAACCCACTTTAGAGGTGATGAATACTGTTTTATCATCCATGGCACTAGATTATCCTCAAGAGAAGATTCATGTGTATCTTTCAGATGATGGGTGTTCCCCCATGACTCTGTATGGTGTGAGGAAGGCTTGGGAGTTTGCAAGGTGGTGGCTTCCCTTCTGCAGAAAATACAGAATAAAGAACAGGTGCCCCAAGGCCTACTTTTCTGCTTTGGAGAGTGATGATAATGATTTTGCCAGGAGTAGTGTTTACATGGCAGATAAGAAAAAGATTAAGGTTGAATATGATAGGATTGTTTTTATTGAATTCCTATAGGTTGCATTACATACATATAGAAATATTGCTTTCTGATGAAAGTCAACAATTTGCAGAGAAAGTATGAGGCTTTTAAAGAAGGGATAGAAACATTCAGAAAAGATGAGACCTTTTCAAGAGATAGTATTACTGTTGGAGATCATTCATCAGTCATTGAGGTATAATAGCACTTCATTGTAAATATGTAAACATGTTTGAAGAATAACAACTGTACCTGACAGCAATAAGTTGAGTTTCTAGTGTGCTCAACAGATTACAAATTTGCGACAACAAAAAGTAGTCAATGTTCATCTGCAACTATATATGTGCTAAATTTCCGCCATGTGCACTATATACTAGACACATTTTATCTGAATTTTGCAGGTGATGCAAGAAGATATCATTAATGATGTGGACAATGTCAAAATGCCTCAACTTGTTTATGTTTCGAGAGAGAGAAAGTCTTCTAATCCCCACCATTTCAAAGCTGGAGCCCTCAATGTCCTTGTACAGCCATCCTCTTATCCTCCAAAGTATATATACAAAAATTGCTTTACAAACACAGCAAATGTAATGATTTCATGTCTTGCATAATTATTTTTCAGCTTCGTGTATCTGCTGTGATGAGTAATTCTCCCTACATCCTAGTTCTAGATTGTGACATGTTCTGCAACGATCCAACTTCAGCTCGATATGCCATGTGTTTTCACCTTGATCCAAAGATATCATCCTCCTTGTCTTTTGTTCAATTTCCTCAGAAATTTCACAACATTAGCAAGAAAGACATCTATGACAGTCAGCTGAGATCACTATTTACTGTAAGCACACAAAAACTGATCCTTTAGATTAAATCTTTGCAGTATTAAACTAAATCTTTTGAACAACTTCAGCTACAATGGCAAGGGATGGACGGGCTTAAGGGACCTGTATTGTCAGGTACAGGCTTTTATATGAAAAGGGTATCATTGTACGGAAATCAAGCGAATGAAGGTATTAACCCACGATGTTGCTTGTAAAACACTAGATTGATATATTTTAACAACATTGACATATGAATATAGCCTTTATGTTATGAATTAACATACTTTACTGTTCTGATTTTTAAATTTAGGAGGGACTGACCTGCTGCAACTTCGAGAATATTTTGGTTCATCGAATGAATTCATCAAGTCACTTACTCAAAACTACACAAGTGTTTTTTTTCCGGGACGGAATATATTGCTCGAAGAACCACACGTGTTGGCTTCTTGTAGATATGAAACCGGCACTAAATGGGGACAAGATGTAAGAAGACTTCAAAACTCAGATATTACACCAAAATTTATACAGAAAAACTCAATGTATAATTTTGAACTGTTTCAGGTAGGTTTCTTATACGATAGTGTAGTAGAAGATTTCCTGACTGGATTTATCTTGCATTGTAACGGATGGAATTCGGTTTTCTGCGAACCATCTAGGCCACAGTTCCTTGGTACAGCTACGACAAATTTGAATGATGTACTAATCCAAGGCACAAGATGGTACTCTGGTTTGTTCGAAAACGGGATAAGTAAGTTTTGCCCCCTCATATATGGGCCTTTAAGGATGCCACTACTCCAAAGTCTGTGTTTTGCCGAGCTCACATATTTCCCTCTTTATTGTTTGCCCCTTTGGTGTTTTGCTACCATCCCTCAGTTCTGTCTACTAAATGGAATACCCTTGTATCCTAAGGTAACACAGATATTAAACTTCCCACCGTTTTAACTTCAATCTCAGATTCTTATGTATATTTGCGTCAAACACTAACATACACTCTTTTCTTGAACATTTTTTTACAGGTTTCGGATCCATATTTTCTAATCTTTTTATTCATTTTTTTATCATCTCTTTCAAAACACTTACTAGAAGTGTTCTTAACTGGAGGAATACTGCATAAGTGGATCAATGAGCAGAGAATCTGGATGATGAAATCAACTACTTGCAATCTATATGGTTGTTTGGATGCTTTAATGAAGAAAGTTGGAATAAGACAAGCTAGTTTCTTGCCTACTAATAAAGCAGAGGACGATGAACAAACTCTGCTATACCAAAATGATAAATACGACTTCCGAACATCGAACATTTTTATAGTTCCAATGCTTGCCCTCCTCACAATCAACATATTTTGTCTGGTAGTTGGAGTGTATAGAGTGATATTGGTGGGTGATTGGGACAAAATGTTCATACAGATTGCCCTTCCAAGTTTTATCATTACTGTCAACTACCCTATCATTGAAGGGCTGGTGATAAGGAAGGACAAGGGACGCATTTCACAGTCGGTAGCTATATATGTTATCTTGTTTACTATGATTTTTTTGACATTTTGTAAAATCTTATAAATGAAGAAATGCGTAATAATATGATATACAAGCGATGTACAGTAATATATTTTTTGTGTTTTTAGAATGCTACCCTCCTACATCATTAAGTTTTTTCCAAGAGAAGGCTTGAGCAAAAAGCATGAACAGCCCCAACTTTGCCTTTGAAATGCCATTTAACATGTGTTTGGAACCATAGCCTCCCAATCTGCTGCACATCTAATCAAATTTTTCACGGTGGATCTCCGCAAGTTGTTTGACCGAAAAACAAACACTTAATACAGTAGCATTGAAGAGTAATACTTGCTCGGGGACAAACCCAAATAAAAAGATTTGAACACACAAAACTTCAAAAAATTTAAAAAGAATTAAATTAAATGATGTCAATTGATCTGACTAAATTATTTGTTTTAATTTTATTGATTTTACGTGACCTTGCGAGCGTGCCTAAATAATAATATTGATTTTGGGCTGCGAAGACTTTCTCTAGGTTTATCATGAATATGTACATGACACTTTTCCGAGGTGTAGGATTTTTATACTGTTTGGGATAGTGTACTTCTCTCTATTACTACAATATATAAGTTACTTTAGCACATGATAATTGGTACACGAACTGAAAAAACTTCGTTAATTTTATAAAAATTATGATTTACTCTAGGAAGTTATCCTTCATTAAAGAACGAAAAAACAAATCATAACAGAAAAGAAAAAAATTATGAATATAATTAAAAAACAACTAATACAGTACTTCATTGGAAAGTAGTAAATGACTCACTGCTCGTGAAGTTTGTGGCAGTACGCCTTAGAGTATCTTCGATGGAAGGACCTCCTATTAAGGACCACTCCATATTAAGGACCTCCTATTGAAGGAAGAAAAAATGAGTCTCTATTAAGGAACGGATAACTATATAAAGACTTTCTCTCTTATGTAACTAACGAGTCCCGCGTTTAAAAGAATAATAAAATGTGTACTATGTGGTCCCACTTACAGAAGAAGTAATATTTTAATAATTAATAGTTGTTTTAAATATTATTTTATTTATTTGTCATTATTTTAAATAAAATGTAATTCATACAAATTATTATTTTTTAACGAATCAACATAAAATTTGTAATGTTAATTTTTCCATTTTCAAATTATTAGCAAATGTGGTAGAAATTTAAGTTCATACGAATAAATAAATATTTTATAATTTAATTTTTTTTTAAGGATTATAATTAAATATTATGAGGAATTTATAATTTAATAAATAAATTATTTTTGTTTAACAGTGTAAAGTTAATGGGATCTATTTAAGTATTTTTCATTTGAGTCGTTATTAGTGTACTCCCATTGAAGTCATTGAATCCTTAATAAGTACTTTTATTAAAATATTATAAATAAGTGATGTGTAACGGAAAGTCCATTTAAAGAGTCCATATTAAGGAACTACCATTGTGGATGCTATTAAAGGCGCGTTTAAGTATCAGTGACATAGGAGAGGGACATCGGAAATTTAGCTGTACGTGACAGTGATGCTTTTACAATACATACTTATTTTTCACAAAGTACTATTAAGGGTATTAAGGCTCTGTGAAGGAACTTACTAACCATCTTGTGGACTACCCAGCAGGTTCCTGTTTTTCCCACTTCAATGCAGGGAGGCTCTTAGAATAGGTAAAACAGATCATATAGATTGATAGATAATAGACCAGTCTTGATTAATAATGTAGCTCATCTAATATGGAAACAATGTTAATAGAGTTTTCATTAAAACGCTAAATAATACTATACATAAATACAACTCAATCAATCAACAAATAAAATCGTGCCATCAAAACTTTCTATGGCCTACAATATGATAATCATTGCTAGCAAACACAAGTAATCACAACCAATATGCAAAACCAAACAGACAGAAAGGAAGTTAAATTCATGCCATATTTCTCGTCTGTATGTCAGTAAACACGGCATCAATGAGATCTAGACAGACCTAGACGGAGTGATAAAGAAGCAACAGGCAATACAAATCCTTTTCAAAACCCGTTATCACCTCTGAAGAATACATTTCTCATACAGAGCAACAAGATCTTTCTTCATGGGATTCTTCAACTGAAGCAATTGATCACCAAAGTTATGTTTTGTCAGTTCTCGCTTAAGCTTCGGGATGGTGAACTTTGTATGATCCTCTTCATTTGCTTGCTGACTAAGATTGTCCTCTGCACCCTCATAGATTGAACCACCATCTTCTGGCTGCGTGTACTTAGGACTGGTTGTACTCCTGGCTCTTTTAGCTCCCCTTAAAATTCTAGGGCTTGCATCCATGTCTTGTACAGAATCAGCGTCATTCTCTGCCCTCAATCGCTTACCATCGGTCTTCAGCTTACTGTCCAATGTTTCATTCATTCGAAACTTAGTCAGCTCTTGATGTAGAGAGTCAATTTTGGCCTGTGCAGACTGTAGCTGCAGAGAGAGAGTATCAGCCCGGTTATTTGCCTGTGTATGTGCCTCGCGCTCTGTTTCCAAAAGTTGTTCAAGAATCTGAGCATTATTTCTCCTGTGTGTTTTATCTTTATCCAGAAGTGCCTCTAAATCCTTCTCTCTTTGCTGCACCTTTTCTTCGAGCTTTGCAACTGTCAAACGTGCATCCTTCTCTGAATCCATTGCTCTCTGCAATTCACCTTCCAGATTATCTTTCTCCCTTCCTAGAGTTTCAATTCTCCTCTCAGCCCTCTCAATCTGTGCCAGTCTTTCCATTGCCAGTCTCTGCATCTCACTCTTCTCCTTCTGAGCCATGCCTGCTTCAGCCCGTGCTCTATCAGCCACTTCAGTAGCCCTTGCAGCTTCTTTTTCAGCAGTTTTACACCTCTCTTGAACCTCCTCAAATCTTTTGAACTCAGATTGGTACTTCTGCTCAAGATGGTTCTTTTCCTGCTGATATACTATTGCTTCCCTCTCATATGACTGGGCCTTGGCATTTTCAGATTTCATTTTGTCAGTCAAATCTTTAATTTCATTCCTCAGTGATGATATTTCTGTATCATAACTCCTTATCTTGGACTCAGCAGCCTGCAAGTACAAGCACAATATTAGCCCCGAAAAGACCGAAACAAACACACGAAAAGAAGAGAATTTGTTATATGATGTGCATAAGTTAACAGAAATCTTCTTATTGAAAGCCCCTTCA
>Ga0315913_1002623_pt1 | contig 21251 bp, 11 predicted proteins | sample MpolsnodulesMG_FD_207736 | JGI IMG/M metagenome (GOLD analysis project Ga0315913, IMG submission 207736) | Medicago polymorpha root nodule microbial communities from Los Angeles, California, United States - small nodules | ecosystem: Host-associated > Plants > Roots > Nodule | place: USA... | reverse complement strand
AAGTGAAAATTCTTTACAAACCAAACAAAAACACATAATAACAATTTTAAGATGGCAAAGAATATATTCCAGTCATTGTTACACAATCCGCAAGGAATACAACAATATGTAGAAAATTTAGAAAGGAAAAAAATAACAAAGATATTTTTTTTACTTAAATGAAAATGACGAATAGGTGACCATTTTATCAAACCCCATATTTTTTTCCATGGTGGCAGAGATTGTCAAACCCCATATATTCTTCATTTTCCATCTTCTCAACCATGTTCCCTATTCCCACCCCACCTGTGATGGCCAAAAATGAGACATTATTAGTAAGAATAATATTCCAAAAAATATGTATCCTTACTTTATGGTTAAAATTTGGATAAATTTTTATATTCTCTATCATAAATGCAAAAACAAACGTGAAAAAAATAAGTAAACTTAAAATAATAGAGTACCTAAACTGATTGCGCTCACAAAAATGGTGAAAGCTAATATGAAGACGATGATAGATGCTCTACCAAAGATAGCAATTATCTTTCTCACCACATGTTGACCGGTTAATGCAGCTATGGTTGCAACCAATACTAAGTATGAAGCTGCATCAGAACATAAATCACTTCACTTCAAACACAATTATAACAAAATCAATTTTACAAAATCATGTTTGTCTAACATCATCATATCTAGATTCACTTATATATTGCTTCTTACCATAGGGTACTGGGAAGCGATCTAGATGATAATATTGTACCACTGACATGGAGGAAGAGAAAACCATAGCAAAAGTTGATGTAGCACTAGCTACCTGCCACATTGAAAAATATTCATCAAAGTTATATCTTTAAAAAAAAAAAATTGAAAGGGAGAAATTATTAACTAAAGTGACATTGATAATTATTTTACAACTGTTTCAAGAAAATTTAAAATATATCTCTTGAGATTACAAAGTCAGACTCTTACCACTAAACCGACACATCATTGACATATTCGATTGAGTTATATATTCATGTATAAACTAAAGATTAGTAAATGACAAAGAATGAATGAGTTTGTACCTGAGGAGGAATTCCCAATTCCAAAAACAATGGTCCCAAAATGAAGCCACCTCCTAGACCAAGCAAACCACTAACCATACCAGCTATTATTCCACAGAAGCAGTAAAGACAGATCTTATGAAACTTCCAAGTGATTTCCTTTCCCCTTGATGCAATTACTCTAGTTCCTTTGCATAAGCATATGGCTTCAAAAAGTGTAACAGAAATTGCAATAGGCACCTTAAATTGATAAATAGCACACCAAATTTCAGTTAGACCTTGCAGAGAAATAGTATTATGTCAGCTCCAATCAAGATATGTATTTTAGTTCTAAAACCATAGAGTTTTTTAAGGATTTAATTCATATACATTGTAACCGTAAATATTATTTACATTGTCAATCAATCATAATTATCATATATTATTAAAAGGGTCATGCTAACCGGTGTCATGGGGCACTGGTTAAGGATACCGAAAAAGGAAGTTATAAATTAAAAATGACACTTTTTTGACTTTTTATGAATTGATTACATAATTTTCAATGCAATAACTACTATATAACTTTCCTTTTTAGTATTCTTAACCGGTGCCTCGGGGCACCGGTTAGCATTTCCCTTAGTAAAATTATTAACTTTAATCATGACTACTTCTAAAGTCCACATATAATTAATTGTGATTTGTTGACGGTGTAAAGTTTTTTACGTATCAAAATTAAACATTTTATTAATATAAATGTTCCTATGTAGGATAAACCTTTATGTGTACTACTATATCACAATTTTTGGTCTTTTAATAGGTTTGTTAACTTTACCAATCTATGAAGTCATACAACTAGACTTCAAAGCTAAATACATATCATGTGTATTAGTATTCAAATATATATATATATATATAGATTATTTACCTGCAAGGAATTAAGAAGCCAATACTCTATGGAACAAGTTTTGCTGTATGTCTGCATTGAAATACATAGAAAGTGCATATTCAGTTAAAAACACACAAGATGATTGTTTATAACTAATGAATCAGAGAAAAAACCAAATATTAACTACCTTAAGAATTTGGACAATGAGAAAAGCCACCCAAACATACATAAGAACTGATAACTCCTTCCAGTGAATGTTATCAAGTAAAGGGACCTGCACACAAGAATTTAACATATTGTATAAAACTAAGTAAAACCTCAATGAACACTTTATAAAGAATGATTTGGAAAACCCTTGGAATTACCTCTTCATCTTGTAGATCAGCTGGCAGTGACTTGTAGTCTTCTTCAGAAGCATCTAAAAGAAGGGGCAACAGCATTAGTATTTCAACAATAATATTGAAGATTTTTCACTGCATCTTCCAAATGTTAATTAAGAACTAAGCCTCTCTTATTTGTGCTAATTAATATCAAATTTTGATAAGCATATGCAATATCAAATTTTCATCTACATATAATAACTGAAAATTTGTAGGCACTTACAATCAGGAGTAGAACCTGATTCCAACATTTGGGCTGCTTCCTCAAAGGCTTCCTGAAAGTTCAGTAGCATAGTACTCTTACTATAAAGTAGAAGGCAATACAGACTCAACTAAAAAAAAAAATTTGTAACTATATAAGCCTGTGTTTGGCTCTACGATACAATTTCCACATCAAGGTAAAAGCACGGCAGGAAGCACGTTTACAGTGAAGCTACATATAATAGCTTTTCCAAGTCACGGCAATTTTTGCCTTGGGACGCGAGAAAGCTGCTTCCACCGCACATCCAAACAAGCTATAAGTTTACCTTTTTCATAATTGTTTCCTTTTTCCATGTATCGATGCCCTTGACTAAAGCTTTAGTGGATGTACCTATCACCATGTGTTGCATCAACTGGATATTAGTTCTTGAAAAAATTGAATTTGGATTAGATGCAGTTAGCATTCTCACGCAATCAGCATATAGGTGGTCGATGGACCGACATCAAACTATCTAGATTTTAATGTATATTTTGATGTTTTTCTAATATCTAAAGTACTGAACTTGAAAGCTAGACTGTCCGATCTAAAATCATCGATCACTGATGTGCTGACTGTGTGAATGCGTTGAATTGCTCAGACAATCTGAACTAAAAAAAAAATACATTAACTATATAATGCAATATGTTGGCTGCAAAGAATTAAGTTTAGTTTTCAAGAAATTTCTTTCAAGATAAAGGAAAACAGCATGCCAAAATATATATGAATCTATTTGAAAACCATTTGCTTCCTACCCAAAAAACACAAACACAAGAGCACTTTCCCAAGAAAAAGTATGAGACTGCCCCAAGAAAATATAATTAATCACACTTGCTTATGCTAAACAGATAATAATCATTACCAATGAATAAAATGATAAGCAAAATGGTAACCATCCAATCAGCAAACATGACATTAAAGGCAACACCAATGCTAATTCCTAGCATTAGCATAGGCTGGAAGAGCAAAGCAAGATCATAATCTATAAGTGGCATGTCTAGTGTTGGGTGTCTAAGCCTCAGATTGTAATACACTGTTGACCCAGCTGCTCCTGTAATCATGCCTGCAATAGCAAAAATAACAGCCAAAGTATTTGAAAGAGCTTTCGAAAATGAATTGGGACACATGGATAAAAATTTAGAAAGAATGCATGTATTGTGTTTGGAACCGCGTTCAGAAGCTAACTAGCTTTTGAAGTGCGGCCAACCACATGCTACTATTTATAGCTTCACCATTTTCATGTCGAAAACAGTATTTGAGACGCGAGAAAGATAATTGAAACGTAAATCCAAACATCGACTATATATCTAACATGAATGAATAGATAGAATATAGAAATACACTTACACTTAGAGAGGGCCGTAGAAGACTTTGGATCAAAACCAATGATCAAAGTGAGCATAGGGATAAAAATTCCTCCACCTCCTACCCCTCCTACACTTCCCAATGCTGCTCCGAAAAATCCAACAATAGACCCTACGACAATTCTCCAACCAAACTTCATTTCCTGCTCAACAAAACAATTACAATGCATCACCAATATTATAACAAAATATATCAAACTGTTGGTTTTTGATAATAAACTTACAGGCCAAACACGTTCATAGGAAGACTCTCCACTATACCAGAAGAAACTTGTTTTTTTTATAACAAAATTTTCTGGTTTTTCGTCTTCCAAAACTCTTTCAGCTAAACTAACATGATAGATCATAATAAGACTCCACGAAACTAGCCATATAATTGTTGATGCTTCTCTTGATATTGCCTTCTTTTTAACTTCTAAAGCCATGTATGAAGCAATATTTAGTTAGGAATCTACTATAGATGTTTTTTTTTGTTGTTTTTTTTAACTCTACTTTTTCAAAATGCTGGTTATTCTAAGAATATATATATATTTGAGAGAGGAAAGACACATTTTCTCTATTTCTCATTCCTATTTCTCAACCCGAGTTTCATTATAACATCGATTTCAAAAGATTCTTTTCGAGGCATATGTACTAAACCATTAGTAACATTTGGTTTGACATTTTGCAAATCAAGATGTTTCCTTTTATTTAATATATATGGATAATGGATAAAGTGATACAAGTATTCTTCGTACATGTTAATAGTTTTGATTCAATTGAAGGCTCCAGACCTTTGACCCTGGACTGGAGTGTCCTTTAAGGTAAATATATATATATATATATATATATATATATATATAATAGGCAAAATTAGTTTTCCGATCTTTTTGAATTATTGGTTTTTTAATTCTTTTATGTGTCATTATGTTTGCACTGTTAGCATCTTTTACAAGTTCTATTAAAAAAACTTGTGTGACATCTTAATTTTGAGAAAATGCACATAAACTTGTAAGTGTTATCCTCTATCATCTTCTATATTCTTTTTCTATAAATATAAATTCCAAAATCCTTAAAAGAGTATTTAATTTTTTGCACAGATAACGTCATTCAAGAACAATGGTTCGAATTTACAAATGAGTCATTCATCTCTAGTATGAGGCATGATGAATGAACACCTGAATGTTGCTCATCTCTAATTATGGAACAAAAGTTTTAGTCTACGCAGTCACAGAATGTAACATAAAGGATGACAATGCATGAGAGTAACTTAAAGACTAATATAAAAAGAACTTGACGGACCAATAAAAAAATAGGTCAAATTTAAAAGACCTCATATCCAATTTTGCCTGAATAGTGATGACATTTTTGCTATCCAATTTTGTTTTTAGATTTAATTGGTATGCACCATTTTAAATAGACAATTGTGATTTGGATTCATAGTATTCCGCAATTTCTCCTATGATGCAACTTTATTATGTTTGTTCCTAAGATATCATCCCGACTATTTACCTAGTGAGATGCTATTCAATATGTGTGCAACAAAATATTTCACTGAATGTCCATATAAATTAAATAGATTTTTTTTCACATTCATTAAATTAACCACTTTAGTTTTTTTCTTCAAAAAAAACCACTTCAGTTTTTTTGAATAAATATTAATATTTTTAAATTTCCACTACATAACAATTAAACTATTTGCATTTCCTTTATATTACCATGCTTATTCATATTAAGTGCATGTTTGGTTATACGATAGATTTGACGAAGTTTCAAATTGTAGTTTTTACAAAATCACAATAGTTTTTACTATAATTTTGTCAAACCCATTTGCAAATCCAAACATTCGGTAAATTACTTTGTTTACAATATGAGTAGAGCATACAATGTAAATAGAATGAGAAAATGGCAAACAAGCACAACATATCAGATGAGATATACCAGCATACAAAAAGGACAAATTATAACAGCCTAATACATCTAGCACAAGTAACGCCTACGAGTTCTTTCTAGGAAGCTTCATGTTAAAAATTTGGAAGCACTTAAACACCAAGTTTCATGTTCTAGCTTTCTTTCGAAGAGGTAACCGTACATACGTCCTTGCTAATCCAATACCACATCGAAACTTCACGGTAATTTCATTTGTTTGCATTTTCTCATACAATTTAATCACTCACTCGCATTAACACTAACAAAACAAAGATAGGATTGTAGTGGTACCACATCACCACTCCTCTCTCTGTCGCTCAGTGCAAGCTGCAATGTATCTAGTTAATGTATTTGGTTCCATAATTAATGTAACTAGAGCCAATGTAAGCATTGAAACTCTAAACACATTGACTAATTAGTATGGGTTACCACGTTTTGCAAGCAAACCTGTCCGTACACAACCGAAAATTGGCTTGCAATTCCTCCATCAAATAATAGTGCAATTATTCTACCAACAATCTTTAATATACTCCTCTCGACGCCTTCCTTTTGTTGAAAATTCCACTAAAGTTATATAAAATCTACATAATGAAATACATTTTAGTTTCAACCTGAAAAATGTGCTGTAAACACTTTTCTATAATAGAATATACAGCACGATCGAAATGGTGCAACATAATTGAAGTCATGTTTTCTTTTTTACAATAAAATAAAAATCATTGAAAAAGCATCTTTCCATAATTAAACTAAACTTTCCGCGTATTGTGTATAAGTTTTAAAAGCCAGTGTTTATTACAAGCTTTTAATCTTTAACATACAGCACAATGGCACATGTTATACTTTCAGGAAAGCATATATTCTTTCTTTTTTTTTGAAGGAATTCATATCAAAACTCTTGTTTTACAAAATGTTGGAAAAGGCATTATGCTCGGCCTTTTAAGCAAGAACAACACTACTACCTGACTCGGAAAAAATGTAAATAGAAATGGAAAGGCAAAAATTGGCACTCACAAAGGAATGACAATTGCGAGAGAAAAAAATTGAAAACTTTTAACTTTGTTGGTCAATCACTTTCCAGTTTAAGAAGAAAAATTATGATGACGACAGACCATTAATCAACATCTAATAGAGGGTCTAGGAATCTAACTTCTTAATATAACAACACTTAACAAACTCATGTAGTTCCAAGCATGTCAATAGAGTAAAGATAAAGTAAAATCCAGACAATAATTCCCTCAAAATCTGAAGAAAAAAAATTGTTTCTTAAAATGTCTTCAAGAAAAACACAAACAATAGCAGTCCACGACCATACTGAGAAACTGAGATCACCAAAGCTGCAGTAGTAAACTTTCAACATCAAACATGAAAAACCGCAAGTACATATGGATAGCTGAGCAATAAGTTCTTTTGGTGTGCTTTTGATCGCTCCATGCCTGAATCCATTAATAGCTACCAAGAACCAATCTAGATAATATAAGCCGAAATGACAGAGAATTAAGAATAAGCAAATAGAGTACAAAAATGAACACCATGAATCTTACCAGAGAAGTATTGTGCTCAAGTTCCTAGTAATCATATTCTCGAGAATGAGACCTCTCTGAGCGATGATAATCATGGTCCTTATCACGGTTTCTGTCCCTATCACGCGATTTAGATTTTGCTCGATCAGTGTGATGGTCATCTTCCATCTTAGCATGATCAGGATATTGATTGTAATCACCACGGTCATCTCCTTCATCATACTGCCCCCGTCCTCTCTGATGCTCATAATGGTTATAGTGATCAGGATCATGTTCAGGATCTGCATGCCTACGTCCATGCCCAGGTTCTTTGTACCGCCCACGGTGATCATCAGGTTCATAGTCCCGCTCTATTTCACCATGAGGTTCCTTCTCATGTTTAGATTCAACATGATCGTAATCAGTACCCCTATCATGAGATCGTCCACGATCAGTTTCCCCAACTTCATAATCCTTATCCTTCTCGCGATAACGATCATGTTCTACATCCCGTTCATGATCCCTCTCTCTATCACGATCACGTTCCCGACCACGATCGCGTCCTCTCTCTCGATCACGTCCACGGTCTCTTTCTCTGTCCCTTTCCTTACCTCGGTCCCTCTCCCTATTCCTATCCCGGTCTCGGTCCCTGTGGTGCCTATCCTCTCTGTGATCACGATCACGATCCCTAGCCTTATCGCTAGATCGTTCACGTGATCGCTCTCGTTCTCTATCTCTGTCCTTACCTCTTTCACGTGACTTCTCTCTGTCCCTACAATGATTTTAGCCAGCAGCAGTTAAAATTAGTTTCAAAATCCACTATTGTCAAGAAACCATTTAATGATCAGCAAACCTGTTAAGTACCAAAACCAATTAGCTAGTTAAATTGAAGCAGAAATACAGATTATTACCGATCAGCATGTCGATCCTCCCGTAATCTGGGTTCTTCGGAATGAGAAGGTCCTGATTGCTGTTGCTCCCTGAATAAATCAAGACATATCAGAATTTCCCCTCGATGTTGCAGAGAAAGCATCCGACAAATTAATTACACACAACATTAGACAAGACATATTCAGAATATGAAAACCAATGCCATCATGAACCAAAAATGTTAGATGCAAACAATTCTTGATGCAAAAAAGTTTCAAATTCAGAGCGAATTTACTGCTTCGGAATTTGGAGTAGGATGGTTAGGTTTGGAAGAGAGATAGAGACGGGTATGTGCCAGATATTTCCAACAGATGAACATGATATTTTTCCAAGGGACAAATTACCATGTACAGCGAACTTGATAAATGTTCACTGAATTCCAAACAGCAGAACCATACAATTGCCAGGTCCACACAGGTGAGGAAATAATTGTTGCAAACATCTCAAATTCCCAGTCAATTTCAACACATAAATATGCATATCATAGAACAAGGTCATAACATAATGTTTTCGGTTTTCAAATTTAGTTGCAATTCTATGTCAGGTTTAAAATAAGTAATAAAAGAAATTTATGAAGCAGGGACACACATCACCGACACATCAACACCAGTAATAATTTGAGGAAAAGGAATTAATTTATTTAATGTAAACAGTCTCGGTATCGAACAGCAAACTCGCCTTCAATTTGAAGTGTCAATACAACTGAGAATGAAATCCTATAAAAAAAAAAAATTACCTTCCAGAATGTCGCTGATTAACTTCATCGCCCCCCACTCTAGTAGTACCAAGCCCACCACCTAGACGGCGGGGTCGCCAATTTGGAACAGTTCTCCCACGTTCAACATCTACAAGCACCCTTCTGCCCTCAATTTTCCTACCATCAGCTTGTTTATAAGCAGCTGCATGATTAACAAAAAATATGACTTATGCAAAATGTTACATAAGTATATATAGTAATAATCAGACATATGTTACTAGATCACTATCAACCTTTCATGTCTCTTGTGTGCAGGTATTCAATGAATGCATAACCCCTGGGCTTATTAGACTCAGTATCAGTAACAAGCCGAACCTAAATCATAAGAAAATGGAAAGAAAAAAAAAACATAGTCAGAAGAGAACATTCTGGTAATCAGCTCAAAAGAAAATAACACAAGATGCTCTCTCATATTCTCACTTCAGAACCAATAAAATACAACCAAAATAAAATACCAACACTAATATCCTAAATGGCACGGCAGACAGGCTCTATGCCTAATTAGCCGTGCTCACCTTTAAATCATACAGCTCCCATCGTGAGATGCATCACCACCGGCAATAGTTGCAGAAAAACTGATGTATTTGGCCCAATTAACCAGGTGTTGACTAGTGTCCCCTTACCAGGGATATTAATTTTTTAAAATTGATAAAATGGAAACAACTATGGGTAATATAGAAAATACCATAAGATCTTCTCAACAGCTGATTTTGTTTTGATAGCCTTTAAAGCCAAAAATAAAGTTATAGCAACATCAAATGTAGGCTAACTAAGAATTTAATAAAAAAGGGAAGAGATTGAAATACTCCCAACATATTTTACCCAGTGCAGGAAAAGAACAGAAGTTGTCAGTCTCCTTTACTTGATCGAAAACAAAGCCAAAGACATAATTTTGCATATTGTTCTTCCCAACTAAAATACCATGCAGGAGGAAGCACTTGAATGGAAATTGGGTTTTATTGTTATAGAATCAACCATTACCAGGGATGTGGATCGAGATAACAACCATTACCAGGGTATATTAAGATCATAAACCATTACCAGATGTTTGTGTCAAGGAGGAGTGCTATGGACACTCTTTCTAACACTCTCTAATACCCACTCTCTTATTGGATGAAATTCATGTGAGCACCACCACTTTTGAAATGGGTCCCACATAAAGCAGTGAGACCCGCATGAGTTTCACCCAATAGGAGAATCTGATAGAGTGTGTTAGAAATAGAGTGTTTCTATCATTTCTCGTGTCAAGATGTTAAACTTGCAGTTAAAAATTCCTAGAGACCCAAAGCCCCAAGATAGTGGAATGGAGCAAAGTGGAAAATGACAAAAGAAAATAAATAAAAAGCAATCAAAAACAAATTGGCAGAGCAACCAAAAGCAGTGATTATTACCATTTCAAAACCACTAAAAATTGACAAATTAAATCAGGAACGTTCAATACCCTTGAAACTTCGGATAGGATGACATAGATATTAAACATAGCAGACAGATTTCCTGATAAGCTAGTTAGTCATGAAAACCTCTCAAGTCACAAAAAACATTTTCTTCAGTGGCAAAAGGAAAGGTATGAAGATCTTAAGTATTATGCTCAAATAGCTAATATTTTGTTTTCTGTGATACATCACTGTATATGGAAATTGTTGAATTTGAAAATAATACAGTTTGAAGGCTCAAAAGTTGTAAAGATGTCAAATAGAAGTAAAATAGAGTAGGTTTTGAACCACACATACATGATAAGCTTACCGAACCCTTGAGCATATTCAAAATACCTACCCGTTTGATTGCACCATATGACTCAAACTCCCTTTTGATTCTGCTCTCAGTAGTCTCATAACTCTGTTGGAAGATGGAATCAATAAGATATGGCAAGCAATATGAAAAAGCACAGTAGTTACTCTATTGGAAAATATAACTTACAAGTCTGGCCACAAATAAAGTCTTGTATGGATCTCCTGATATATTTGGATCGTTATGCGGATCATCTACATTGAAACAGAGAAAAATATTCAGATAACATAATCCACAAAAATCAACAAATTTAAAACAGTATATATATTAGAGTCATCACATTTCTCAAGCTCCTCAGCAGCTTTCGCAGCTCCCTTCTCCAGTCTTAACTTGTGTACTCTTGCCCTTCTTTCTGCCTGAGTGCACCAAAATGGATCAGCGATTATGCTTTTATAATACTCTTCACTATTGAAACAAGGGCTTTGACATTTAAACTACTTTACTGCTTTTATATGCCAATTGCTACATTAACTATATGCAAAGCGATAGATACTCAGTATGTACTATGTAGCAGCTACGTCAGTCCACTATACATTATAATAACCACTTGTTTAAGTAAATTGAAGAAAAACTAAAACCTAGTAAAGACTGAAGAAGCATTAGTAATTATATTTTTCAACTAATATGTTGAGCACCCAAACTTGTCATGTGACTGTAAGGTCACAGGTTCAAGTCCTGGAAACAGCCTCTTGTGCAAAAACAGGGTAAGCCTGCGTACAATACACCAAATGGTGGGACCCCTTCCCGGATCCTGCGTATGGGGGAGCTTCAGTGCACCGGGTTGCCCTTTTTTTTATGTTGAGCACCCAAACTGGGTATTTATTATTCATGACCACAACATTTATTCAGATATTTTCTTAGAACGAATAAGTACCATAATAAAAGCAGGCACAAGGAGTCGAAAATAGTCAGTTAAACATTGTGCTTGCACAATATTACACAGTAAAACGTAACTACGGAATTTAGCAATAACAAAACACTTCTGAGCACAAATATTTTTTTGCAAACTAAAGTTAGGTAACGTAACTGTTTTCTTATGGACATCTTCTAAAAAGCAATCAGACACAACATGGATAACATCAATAGACAAATCTAACACATAGGAAAAACTTTGAAATCTGTCCATAAAAATATAAACTCGTTGCATCAAATCAAACCCGCCACAGACATGCCCAATGCAAAAAACAGAAAATTACGAAACAATGCACAACAAAAGTCAAACTAATAATAATTCCAGCATAATTAGTCTCAAAAGAACTGAACATTACAGGAGTTTCAACTACTGGCACAGGCGGAGAATATTCCGGTTCACCAGGTTCAGCAAATTTGCTCACAAATTGCGCCATCCCTAAACAAAAAACATAAAAAAAAATAAAAATGCTTAATTGCATGATTAACATCAATTAACAACAAATTATCGCAAAAACCTAACAAATGCAATAATCAAACACCTGTTAAAGGAGGACATTTTCGTTTCTCCGGTGGAGGTTTATACTCCAACGGCGGCCGAGGCTCAAACAGCTTCAACAAATTCGCAGTCAATCCAGTTGGATGACTCTGTCCAATCTGCATCAAATCAATTACAATTAAATCAAATTCATCAACAAAAATTAACTAATCGAATATCTAGGGTTACGAACAATAAACCCTAACTATTGAAAATCAACAAAAACAACAGTTTCGTTAATTCTGAAGAAAATTAGGTCAAATTAACATCGAAAAGTGAGGGAAATAGGATGAATCTATACCAGTTTGAGTTGAAGGACGTTAGCGCGGTTCTGAGCTTTGGTACGAGCTTGAACGGCGGCGTTTTGGTTGCGCAGAAGAGGATCTTCCATGGTGAAGATTCGATGAAATCACGAGAGAATTGAATTGATGAGATCGTTAGATCCGGTCTGCGTCTCGGCTATGAGCGAGCGCTAGGTGAATCTCGAACCTGACTGCTACTGAGAAGTATTTATAGTGAAGGGGAAAAAAGGTACGCCTTTTAAGCATGAAGTGTGTTTTGGTTGTATGGAGAGTCGCAAAGGGATAATAATTTTTAGTTTAAGTGAATAAGCATTTTTTTTCCCTTTGAATTTGTATAAATCGTTCAATTTTGTCTTCAAATTATTCAAAATAACTAAAATGTCCTTCAATTTTTAGTAGATAAAACTTCAATTGATGGAAGGTTAGGTGATTTTAGGACATTCGATCAAATAAAGTTGATTCTTTTGTAAGACCACTATTTGAGTATGTGGGTCGCAACGATCTTAGACTTAGTCAAGATTTGGGGGAATTAGGCAATGATACATAATACTTGTGTTTCATGTTTTAAGCGCCACTAATTGCAGGGAGGGATGTTGGAAGAGGCATGATTATAGTATAGATGCATACCAAGGATGTTAAAGGATCATGTCGTGAAGGATGAAATGTAAAGTTGGGTATGGGGTGCCACAACACCTTCAAGGAGAGAAACTCACACATTATATGAGAAATTAGCCGGGAAAATGTCCATCATTGTAGCCATGTTGTTTGACAATCCATGTTTGCGCTTAACGTCACATGTCATCATCATTAACAGTGAGACATGAGGGAGGGACGATACATAATACTCGTATTCCATGTTTGAAGCGCCACTAACTGCAAAGAGGGGTGTTGGAAAAGGCATGATTATAGTAGAGATACATACCAAGGATGTTGTTAAAGGATCATGTCGTGAAGGATGAAATGTAAAGTTGGGTGTGGGGTGCCACGACACCTTCAAGGAGAGAAACTCACGCATTGTATGAGAAATTAGCCGGGAAAATGTTCATCGTTGTATCCACGTTGTTTAACAATCCATGTTTGCGATTAACGTCACATGTCATCATCATTAACAGTAAGACATGAGTGAGGGACGAAACTGATCAAAGTTTGTAAAACTCGGTGATGTTTGAGCTATTTTGAATAATTGGAGGACGAAATTGAACGTCATGTGCTAATTCAAGGATGAAAATGCCTATTCACTCTTTTACCTTTGGCAAAATTACATTTTTAGTCCATTAACTTAATTTCAAATAACAGTTTGGTCTTTTATCTTTTTTTATTGCAATTTTGTCCTTTTAGTCCATCTGCCTATGGATTTTTAAGTTTCAAATCTAAGATTCATATGAAAACATAGATGAAAGGTCACATATTTGAAGATTGAGATGATATAAGAAAACAAAATCATAGATTTGAAGCTTTAAAATTCGTATGCAATTTAACCTAAAGGACAAAAAGCAATGAAAAAAAGATAAATGACCAAATTATTACATGAAATTAAGTTAAGGGACTAAAAGTGTAATTTTTCCTTTTTTATATAATTTGTTTGTTTTTTGTAATAAGAAAAGGATGATAAAAAATATTTTTTATTTTTTTGATAAAGAGATAGGCGGGTAAAATTTTAGCAGATGAAACACCAGATGATGGAAGGTTCGGCAATGTTAGGACATTCGAGTAAATAAAGATGATTCTTTCTCAAGACCGCTAGGTGAGTATGTATGTCGCAACGATCTTAGACTTAGTTAAGATTTAGTGGAACTAGGCAATGATACACAAGTCATGTTTCATGTTTTAAGTGCCACTAACCGCAAAAAGGGATGTTGGAAAAGACATGATCGTAGTAGAGTTGCAGACCAAGGATGTCGACAAAGGATCATTTCGTAAAGGAGGAAATGTAGAGTTAGGCGTGGGGTGTCATGGTCCCCTCAAGGAGAGAAACTCATGTATTACATGAGAAAATAGCCGAGTTAACGTTCATCATTGTAGACCACGTTGTTTGGCTAATAGGCATGGTTTTGCTATAAAATACTAAGTCCATACATTGTTACTAACAAATCCAATCAATCAAACAAGCTTACTTCCCATTTTTTTTTATCGATTTACCTTTCTGTCTTTATCTTTATTTTATGCATTTATTAGTATAGCTGAAAGAAAATCCAAAAAAAGTTGTACCTAATGCTCTACTGGAGAAGTTAGGGAACCCACACTGAAGGGACATAGTTCCTCCCTCGGCGCCAATCACTTTAAGCAAATGGAATCACGGTTTATGGAATTCAGTTGAACCTCAGGTAAATTACGGCTACATCAACCAATTTGGACTATGTTTGGCGTATGCTACGAAGGTCTAGAAAAAGTTTCAATAACATAGATCAATCATCATCGGCAGCTAGAAGGTCAAGCAAACATAGACTAAACAAGCCTTCACATACATGGGAAATGCAACATATGTGGCTCCTCATAGAGTTTTTGAGACACAAACAGTTGAAATACATACGACTCTAGTAGTAATGGCAACGTCTTCATTGGACAACAAATTCATGTGGAGATACATGACATCATGTATCAGGTCTTTAAATAACTTGTTGACATTATTAAACTCATGGTTCATAACGAGGTTTAACAAACCAAGGAATTAGAGGTTGTACGAACCATTCTGATAATAATTCAGTCACCAACATTCTGCAAGAAGTACAAGGAAACCAAAATCTAACAAATATTGTTAATTAAAGCCAATTGATTAACAGATCAGTAAGACCTCAACAGACTCATCTAATTCCTATACAATATTTACCATTTACTCCTTATTCCCAACCTAGTATCTTTTCCATTGCTAACCCTTTGGGAATCCAGTAACGAATGATACTTTAATTAGGCTAACCTTCAAGCTGGACAATTACATAAGAGAAGCAGTTCACATGAGGAAATATGACAAATTGGCATGCTGCTAGTATCGCCTAATGGAAGTATCATGTAAGATAACGATATGTCTTATGTTGGAGGATACACATGCAACTAGTAGAAAGAATGCAATATTCAGTTCCAGGCTACCCAGTGCAACAGTCATGGCTAATATGGTAACATACCTGCCACAACCTGATGTATATGTACCACCCTAAGTGGTTTGACGACACATGGATCATGAATCCACCTCACCAATATAACACTTGTTGGTTCAAGGGACTCAACAGAGACACAATGGTAAGCAGAACCAAGATCAAGCTCAACGATGTTTCCAAAACCCCCTAGAAAATGTGTGGCACCAACAAATTGCAACCAAGGTGAGACATCCATGACTAGGACTGTTGGATCCCAGCCTCACAGCTGATGCAATCAAGAGATACTTTGAGATACAACTGAGGGGGAGGTCCACACCTGGTGTCCATCACTAACAAATAAGATTTTGATAATGACATGTCATCCGTACTAATGACATGTCATCCGTAAAGTCCCTATAAGGGAGAGAGAATTTAAACAGAGTATATGTATTTGACAGGCTAGTTAGCACTAAAATCTTAATCTTCAGTGGCTTTTAAATTGAAAAACCTCCTAAGGTAGGAAGAATCATCCAAGATTGGGTACAATAATATATTGTTATCCAAAACCCCCGAATATCTTGAAGTTCCACTACCGAAATAAGGGGGCAAGATCAAGCAATCGTTTCTAATAAGTGGCAGCACACCTTATCCAGAGCTGACGATAAATCCACACCTAAAGGTAGGATGAAGACAATCAGTATACCTTATCCAGAGTTCAGAAAGTGTTACGTTCGACCCTTAACAACCAGCTTAACTGTTTGTTTTGATCACAAACCTTAGTCGCTTGAAACAAATCACACCAATCTCAGCACATATATTATAATTAGTCAGAAATAAAATTCAATTTTATGTAATATATATTACAACTTTTGTCATTATATTGTATTTAGACTTACCATTTGATTTTCTTTTGTAATATTTATTAGCACATGTGAAATAGTTACGATGTAAAATTTAAGTTTAATACATATCATCCCTCTAGCCGAAACTCTCTTTAACACATACCAAATTTTTGACATCATAAGCTAAGTAGTCTGTAATTTCTTTAAACTTTTTAAGATGTAAAAATATATACAACAATGAAATTATCCATTACAATAGCTCCATCACAAACTTTGGATTGAACAATCTTTAAGAAACTGTTTCGTTTGACCCTCAACAGTTTGCTTAACTAGTTTGTTATGATTGCAAACATTTGTGGATTGAAACAAATAACATCAATCTCACCACAAATATTGTAATTAGTTACCAAAAAGATTCAATTTCACGTAATATATTTTAACTCTTTTCAATTATACATTAGAGTTCAAGCCTTGTTTAAACCATTGTTCATTATTTAAAACATATTATTTTAGTGCAACATAATGTAGCCTTATTAGCATGTCAATCTTGCCACTAGCCATATATATGTTTTTGTTTTGCTCATTGGATATCTTTGAAGTTTTTTGAACTATAAAAATGTATTAGATCACTAGCTTTGCTACCTTATGTCTTTTCACCCATATCTTTCTGGCTTTGCTACCACACACATATATATATTATGCTCACTAGCTTCAATATATGTTTGCTCACTACCTTCCTAATATTTGTTTTATCCAAATGGAATATGGTGTAAATTTTTACCATAAGCCATTGTATTTCAAATGGCAAGTTTGTCTCTTTTAAGGAACAATTAAAATCTTCTTCTAAAATTACTATTGACTTTGCAGATCATGTGATTGAACTTAACACAAAATTAGGTGATTCACTTCAGCTCATACTCCATGATTCTTACTATGGATAAGATGTCACTTAGGTAGTATACTTGTAGGAAATCGCATTCATCCCACAATATAATATAACAGATGTTTAAAAAAAGTTAATTAAAAAAAATCAGAAAACATACTCGTTGGTGGATCTGATAAGCATGTTTCGCAATCTATCATCATCTAATAAGGCTTCGGCAATCATTTCCCAAACTTCCCTACGAAAACTTCTGGAATAAGCAGTTTTGTTCACATCATTGCAGATCCAGAACTGGGCAGCATAAAACCGATAAGATCTATAGACACTTGAATAAACAAATTTAAGGAGTCGTTGTTCAAACTTAGTGCCATACGAAATTGGCGATCATTTTGACCAAAAGATGGCTCAGATTCAAATTTGTAAATGCATCTTTAAAGTGTGTATAAATCATAGGTTCAAAGAAATATGTGAGTTATGCATAATGATACGGTTCAACTGCTTCTTAACCTTCGGCAGTTATTTGATACGGAATAAATAAATAAATAAATAAAGAGAGGTGCTATATTGCACGACAGTTTTCACACATGATTTGCACACAACATGTTAAACAATACACAATTTGCTCGGTTAACATAAAATGCTAATGCAATTCTCGAAACATATACCAAAATTTCAAAAATATAGGCGAAGTAGTTTATAATTTCTTTAAACTTTTTAAGATGTAAAACTATATATAGCCTAATGAAATTCTCTATTACAATATTTCACAAACATTAGATTGAACAATCTTTAAAAAAATGTTTTGCACAACCCTCAACAAGCGACTTAATTTGTTTGTTTTGATTGTAAACTTTTATTTCTAAAAACAAATCACAACAATCACAACACATATATTGCAATTAGTTTGCAATAAGATTCAATTTCACGTAATATGTATTACAACTCTTGTAATTACGTTGTAAAATAGTTATTAAATTTAATATAAATTTATAAGTTTGACAAGCCTAAAAATACCTAAATCAGTAAACTAAAGAAACATGGCAAACTCACAATTTGAAATAATCATGTTGAAATCACATATCAAAACGCAAGAGAAATAAAATGGGCATGTAACCAAACACACTGTAAGTTGGTTCATGCATACAGACTACATAAACATAAAACTAAAGATTTATAGGTGAGTAAAGAGATAAGAGAACACTTTATCATCCTAAATTTACTTGGGTAAACTTAACTCGAACTTTACTAAATGCTTGTTTAGGATATTCTTTTGCCAATCACAGTCAATAATAATTTCCAGTTTTGACTTCTAAGCCATTATCTTCAAATAGAAGCATTCAACTAAGAAACTAATCCAAAAATTATTACAAACCAAGACACATATTTTATGTGACTGTTTAATAAATTTTGCACTATCATCTACTATTTGAATAAAACCTCTCCAAATGCCACGAAGTAGTATACCCACCAGATACAATACCTCAGCAACATGGCAGCACACACTAACATCACCAATCACAAATCTAAGTGTCAAAATCATTCTATGCAAATTGACTTAATTATGATAATCTAATAATGTCAAATGGCCAATAGGCACATGCATATTTACATTTACTTATCCATTATGCGTTTTGTAAAAAATCTAGGATGTTTTTCAAAACCATGCCTTTAAATAAAGAAATGAATTAACCTGGTATTTCTAGAGCCAATGCAATAGGTAGATGGTACAATGTCAAAAGGTGAAAGAACTTCATAAATATTTGTTCAGGTATAACCTATTAATAATTATAAACCAAAAAGTAACATATCAATAAATTTCTTAATTCAACTTGAGTGATAATACATTTCACAAATTACAAAACTTGTTACCTTTTCATAGAAAGGTGAGAGACTGCGAATACAATCAGAAAAGACTCAGAAAACATCAGCCACAACAGTTAAGGTTCAAGGTTTTCAAGATTAGTCATCAGAAAATATCTTATGTGCACACATCTTGAGGTCAAACATCACACTTAAATAAAAATTATTCCCTGTGATGAAGATATAGATTGTAGCAGGTCGATTGTTAACCGAAAACAAACCAACATTCAAATGTATTTTAATCTTGAGTGCATTTTTGATTCCTTGGAAATAAACAGGAAAAAAATAGTGTTATTGTTAAAAATGATTGTTATTTCAAAATGATTTCAAAACAAAAAAAATAAATAAATCACATCAGTATAACTTGTTTACCCTTAATTTTTGTAACTACAATATTTTCCTGATAAAATGAGCTTTAAGCCGTAAATTGCAGGTAAACTATTCTCTGAATAACTTGCACCTTATTTGAAAAGAGTTTTTTTTTCTAAACAACAAATCTTATTTGATGAGAGTTTTATTTACTTTTGTTTGTTTTAATTTTTTTTGTGTTATGGTTGGCGGATGAATTTAAGGCAAATGAGATTTAACTCCATGTTGGCAAACCAGGTTGTTAAGAAGAAGTTGGCAAACCATGTTATTAGATACTTCTTGAATATTCATCTATGATTTAACTCTAATAAACATGTTGCTTCATCTTTGAATGCCGCCAAGAATAACATGAATACAAATATCAATCAAGAAAAAGAAGTTGAAATCAATATCAACATACAGAAGTTGTATATATTTAATATAAAATGCTAATGCAATTCTCTAAACACATACCAAAACTTCATCAACATAGGCGAAGTAGTTTATAATTTCTTTAAACTTTTTAAGATGTAAAATTATATATAGCCTAATGAAATTCTCCATTACAGTATTTCACAAATTTTAGATTGAAGAATCTTTAAGAAAGTGTTTTGCGCAACCATCAACAATCGACTTAATTGGTTTGTTTTGATTGTAAACTTGTATATCTTGAAACAAATCACAACGGTTTATTTTGATTGTAAACTTGTATATCTTGAAACAAATCACAACGGTTTATTTTGATTGTAAACTTGTATATCTTGAAATAAATCACAACAAACACAACACATATATTGTAATTAGTTTGCAATAAGATTCAATTTCACGTAATATATAGTACAACTGTTGTCATTAAGTTGCATTTAGACTTATCTTTTGATTTCATTTGCTAATATCCAATAGCATATGCGAAATAGTTATTAAATTAAATAACAAATTTGCAAGTTTGACGAAAAAACATTCATTTTCAGTTAATTAAACTTTTATGTGCTTCTGAACAATCGATAAAGAGGAAAATCACAATAAAATTTCAACAACATAAGTTAAATAATAGTCTATAATTTCTTTAAACTTTTTAAGATGTAAGATTATACATACCCTAATAAAATTCTCCATTACAATATCTTCTTCGCAAACTTTTTTTTGAACAATTCTTCTTCGCAAACTTTGGATTGAATAGTCTTTCGGAAAGTGTTTCATTCGACCCTTAACAATCAGCTTAACTGGTTTGTTCAGATCGCAAACCTTTGTTGCTTGAAACAAATCACACCTGTCACGTCATTTTTTGGAGATCAAGGCTATTTGGTTAGCTTTTGACTCACTAATTTATTTCACGACTGAACATTTAATTTTTTTAGAAAACGGGGAAAAAGTTCAAACTACCCCATATTGAAAGATTTAGGGTTCGGGGGTTAGTTACACAAAGGGAAGGTATTAGCACCCTTTATGTCCGTAGTATCCTACGAGAACCTCTTGATTTTATTTAATGTTTTGTGCTATAAACTTGCTTGCTATTGAGAAAGAAAAAAAAGTTTAAAGTGATAAAGGAAATAAAAAGACATATTTATCTACATTTTTTTATTGATTTGGAAGGACGAGTGTCCTTTGCCTACGTACCCATGAGGGATCAAAACCTCGTAGTTCGGGGTAGAAATTGACGTTTGATTTGTTGTGTGTTTTTTATTAGTTTTGAAAAAGTTTTAAAATGAAAAGCCAAATGGCAAGTAAGCTTGTTTGTGTTTTTTAA
>Ga0315913_1002620_pt1 | contig 21256 bp, 7 predicted proteins | sample MpolsnodulesMG_FD_207736 | JGI IMG/M metagenome (GOLD analysis project Ga0315913, IMG submission 207736) | Medicago polymorpha root nodule microbial communities from Los Angeles, California, United States - small nodules | ecosystem: Host-associated > Plants > Roots > Nodule | place: USA... | reverse complement strand
GTCACCAAACTTACCAGCCTTGCTATTGTTTGGCCTACCATGTAGCTTGAAACAAGTTTCTTGAGTGTGACGATTGCGGCCACAGTAGTCGCAAACTAAATGAGTCTTGTCACCACCTCGTGGGTTACGGAAAGATTTGCGATTGACTTGAGGAACGGCCAAGGCAGATCCTTCAACTGGTGGCGGGACATCGGCTTTCTTTTTTCCGAGCATCACTTGCCTACGACTCTCTTCGCGACGCACTTCCGCAAAGACTTCACCAATTGGAGGGATAGGATTCCTACCAAAAACTCGGCCACGAACCTCATCAAACTCAACATTTAAACCTGCAAGAAATTTGAAGACACGGCTAACATCCACCATCTTCTGGTAGTGCTTGCAGTCCTCAGATGACTTCCACTCATATTCATTGAAGAGATCAAGATCTTGCCAAATACGTTTGAGACAATTGATGTATTTGGTGACTGAATCTTCAGCTTGCCGAATTTCTCCAAGCTGGAGAGTTAATTCGTAAATTTGGGACTGGCTACCCAAATCAGAGTACATTTGAGAGACACTCTCCCAAAGATCTTTTGCGGTAGCATAACAGAGATAGTTCGCACCTATCTCTTCAGTCATAGAGTTGACTAACCATGTCATGACCATGTAATTTTCAGCATCCCATGTATCATAATCTACGCCTGCCTTGTCTGGTTGTTTCTTGTCGCCAATGATGTAGCCAATCTTTCCTCTCCCCCTGAGATACAACCGAACAGACTGTGACTAACGAAAGTAATTAGCACCGTTCAGTCGAATTGTTGTGATCTGAACAGGGTGGTTTTCATGGTATGTCTTGACAGGTTGGGGTGATTCAAGTTTGGGTGAAGAATGTTTGGGTGAATACTGGGACTCACTATCAGACATTATGTGGGATGGATAAAAAAAATACGGAAGCAAAATAAACCCTATGGAAGAATGTTTGCTCTGATACCATATTAGAAATCGTGGTTGGGCCTAATACAACCCCAGAAAATCGGCTTGTGAGGTGAGGATTGCCCCCACTTATAAACAAATTGTCAGGCCAACTCCTAACCGATGTGTGACTCTTAACACACCCCCTCACGCTCAGGATTGCACATCTGAAGCGTGAACATAAATGACGGGTGGCCCGATAACGGAAACCTAATAACAAGTGGCCCAAAGAATCGTGAAGAGGCTCTAATACCATATGGAAATATGCTCTATATTTCATTGAACTGTAAAACGGTACATAGGAGGTATTTATAGAATACAAGTGACTGTAGGCAGGCAGAGTGCTAGTCTAGCCAGAAAATAAAACAAATTATTCTATCTATAAATGCTACTTATTCTCCCTTTAAATTCTAATTCTAATACAGCTAATCACAATTAATTAGTATTTACAGCCAATTATAATAAGTCAAACAGCACAAAATCTGATTGATTCTGTGCTAATATTCAACAAAAAAGGATAAATATCACACCTTTGTTGTATCCAAAAAGTCATGCATAACGTTGACTTCAGATGTTAGCAGAGACCTATGTTCTACAGTGTGTTTCCTTTCCTTGCTTAAACGAGGCAAACAAAACTGTCCCAGAGCACTGATTGCTACAAGAAACATGCCACTTGCAAGGGAGACTGACAATATTTTTGATAATGAACTCCCCTACAAACAAATATGCCAATAAGCTAAATGCCAAGATACACTATCCCAACAGTCACCAATCATATTACAAAAACCCAACTCATAGGCCAAAAAAAAAACATGGAATATTTTAATGATAACGGTTCATGATTCCTTGTTTGTATGAGAATTTTTTTACGGAAAACTATACTTTCCCTCAGCAACAGCAGCTATATGAATTTCTACACTGTTCTCTTGTAAAAATTGATATTTAGTTTTCGCATCTTTTTTGAGGCACAAAAGTTGTTTTGTAGAAAATTTGACCAAAACAAACAATAAAGTGGAAAATAATTTAAGTTGCCTTTGAGTCTCCTGTTGACATTTGAAAGACTCTACATATGTTTGTACACCATGATCTTGAACAATAAAGAGATCACTAGACTAAAACACTAATTTTTGACACACAAAGACAGCTTGGCCCGTAGTTTGATCTTCCTCCCACACTTTAAGAGAGTTGAAATTTGAAACACTTAAATAAAAACAAAGGATGCTTTGTTACTTTTTTTATCAGACTGGAAAATTTGGCATCCACACCACACGATAACTCCCTTGGATTATATCATACCACGTAAAATCAAGTCTTTTGAATTCTAAATTTAGTGTGAGTTTTGAGAACAAACAAGAGAATTGATTACCTTTCTATTGGAGACGTTGGCATACTTGGCTGCCACTCCATAGGATAATTCCTTATCAGGTAGCGAATAGGGATCCACATAGTACATATCTAACGTTTCTGCCAAACCAACCTGCAATTTCATTAAACTTGTAATACACTGTATTTATATTGTATGGTATGCATTGTATTGATAGCATAATTGCGACATAACTTTTTGGTGACCCTGATTACTATGCAGTACACCCTTCTATACCATAGAGTGTAGGCAATAAGAAAAGTCTAATAAACAGTGCAATAACAAAGTATTGAAACAAAGCCACCATAATCAAACTTAACCAAACAAAACATAGAAGTTAGCACTAAGGTAGTGTGTTTGGCAAGCAGACCAAATGGAACAGAATAACCTCTTACGTTAAGTTCTCATTGAGGTGAAACCAAAATGTACCATTTTTTCTACTTTAAATCCTATATATTCTCTACATTTAATATTCATCAAACATACAACAAAGTTACAAGACATGCTTTTCATTTTTGCTCTTTTGACTAGTAAATAAATAATAAATTATTTAAGACAGGTTCTTGCCTTCTTGATGCGTCTCCCCTTCATTATTTTTGTTCTCATATGCATATACCTTTACTTCGAAGGAACTATCATTTGGCAAACTAGCAACTTGAAGTGAGAAAGAGGGGAGGCCACTAACAACTCATAAACATGAATATTTGACCAAAGCTAAAGGTCTAATTATATTATTTTCCTTCTATTTTTTAATAAAACTACAGACAAAAGATGAAGTCCACTACTTGGCTTACTTAAATAGTTGAGCCACAACTACTAATAATAAAAAAAAAATCACCACTAAAAATATAAAGGTCGACGCAAAAGGAAGAGATAAAGTACCATTTGAGAGTGGGTCAAAAGAACTTCCCACCTATCCTCTGAAGACTTCTTCCATCCCTGAAACTTTGAATCTCCCATTATCTTGGGGTCAATCTCTAACCGATATGCAGGTACATACTCACTTGTCCAAGCACTGAAATCAGAACCACCAATTTTCTCTAATTTTTCATAAGAAGAAGGCTTCCACCAGAATCGCTCTGATTTTATTTTTACAGGCTTGAATCCATCCTTCATTAAGTGAAATTTATCCAGTAGACTTCTTGCATTTTCAACTATCTCATCTTCAAATAATTTGTGCAAGATGACCGCAGAATCTTTTGATTGAATCCTTTCATGCTTTTGAAACCACTGAAAGAAACCACTTCTACTACCACCCTGTGATTTATCAAGAAATTGTCTTTGAGTGCTTTGGAGAGAAGAGATGCAAACAACTTCTGCAAGCATGGAGATAAGATATTCATCGGATGAGCTGAGAGTGAAAGATGCAGGAACCTGCTCATATGAAATGCATAAAAAGAACCGAACGTATCAGTGTCAGGGACACCTGCAGGACAGAAATTATGATATGACATTACAATTTACAAAAGCAATGGAGATATAAAAAATTTATAAGACAATCAAAGAAACAGAAGGTACCAAACCTCTCTCGGGTTTTCAAGATCATCCATTTTTCGTTCTTCTCCTGGTTGAAAGACAGTGAGGTCAAAGTTCCAAACCTGCTCCAAAACCACTTGCCTAAAGGTCATAGTCAGTACATTCCTAGATGTAGTGTTCGAAAATATATCTTCTGAGAAAGACTTTCTGAGCTTAGCAGCCTTTTCTTTAACTTTCCTAGCAGGTAAGAACTGCCAAAACAACAACAATTGAAATTCAATACTCAAATTGGCATTGCTAGAAGTTTACACTCTCTACCACAGACAATGCGTTAATTTGCTCAAAATGTTTCGAAAACGGTGCGCCAAACATACCCCACAACTCAAATTAGAATAGGCCAATCCCTTACTAACCTATTTAAGTAAATATAAATAACAATTCTTTTATTGATATTATTCTAGATTTTGTACAATTATACTTTCTAACCTTTTTAAATAACTTAAGCATACTATCCTACATAATTTTTTGACATATTTAAAGACTTCATTATAAAGTAGTATTTAAATAGGATTACCATATAAGATCAGAATCTCTAAAAAGTCAGGTAAGACATCGGAAAAGATTCATATCATACAAATAAATCAGAATTGAACCTTATAGAAGTCAGCCAATCCAATCTATTTCTCCCCTTATGTCATATTGCTTAGTAGTAGTGGTTTTAATTTTAATTTTTTAGTTTATTATAAATAGAAGTTAACCTGTTAATTAACTTAAGGATATGTCAAATGATTTATAGACTTCAATACAAAATACTGAAATAGGTCTTTATGTAAGTTAACAGACTTATGACAAGTAATAGGTCAGACTTAAACCTTGAACTTTTTTAACATGTTAGACCTGCTTATGTAAAGTCTATTTCCACCCCTACTCACAACGGAAGCCAACAATCATGATATGATAAAATTAAAACTATGAAGCACAACACTTCTCGGATTAGGCGCGTCCCGGTGTCGGACACGCATCAGTGTCGACCCCGACATATATAATTACATTGAATTGTTTAATTTTCTCAAATTATTAACAGTGTCGGCATGTCAGTGTCTGTGTCATGTCCGGTGTTTGTACCAGTGCTTCATAGAATTAAAATATCTAAATGTATGATGCAACAACACATATCTGCACTTCAAATATATTTCCATTACTATATCCTCTAATTTTTTTCAGCTCTAATGTTAGTCAATTTCGTCATAGTTCAAGATGTAATAAAAAGTAACACAACCTATAGGTACATAATTGAAATAATCAGAGATTCATTTTCAATTAAACAATTGATAGGAACAAAGAAGTTACCAATCGAGTAGAAACGGTGCCATGGTCACTAGAAGAAGCAGGAAAAACGGTTTCAAGAACCATAGCATCCATCCCATCCTGAACATGTTCATCAGCAACATCACCACCATCAGCCGCAGCAGCCGTAACCGCCTGACGGAAATTAACAGCTCCAACGAGAGTGAGTTGAGAAAGATCATTCTCGAATGTTCTTACACACGGGAGTTGCTTTTGGTCAGAGGAATCGGAAATTGCTCGCAGAAATTGTTCCTCGGTGATTGGAATTGTCTTTGGTGGTGAACAGGAGAGGATGAAGATGGAGGGGGTGGTGTTGGGGAGGTGGAGGGGTGGGGAGAAGAAGGAGGGTTTGGTGATGTGGCGAAGGGAGAGGAATGGGGTGAAGAGTGTGGTGGTTGTTGATGTTACGGAAGCCATTGCCGCAGAGAGAGAGAGAGAGAGAGAGAGAGAGATTGTGTTCTTCGTTAACCCCTTTTCTATGACACTCAGAAAATAACACGGGTAAAGACCGGAAATCAACATGTTTAAATATCCATTGTTTTTTATATTTTTATTTTTTATTTTCTAACATCCGAGGTTGTTCATCTTTTAATAGAGTTCAAAAGATTATGAATAATAATGTTTACGAGTATTAGTTTTGTTATCTAAAAAGATTTACTTATTAGCTTGCATTTCTATCCAGTAATGTTTGATATCTCTGAACATAAGTAGAAAATGATTGAAGATGAATTGGTTGGAGTTCGATCACCACAAAAAAAAATTGAATGAAGATGAACTCCGGATTAATTATCCGACTTCTTGGAGAAAAAAGAAAATGAATGTATATTTTGCAGGTTGAGAGAAAAATAATTTATTAGTTGTTTTGAATTTTTGAAGGAAAAAAAAATTGACATCAAATTCAGGCCCTCCAACAGCAAGTTAGTTAGTTAAAACATTTTGGACATGTGATTGATAAAGTTTAGTTTATAGTTAATATAAGTATAACAAAAAAAATTGGTTGGTCGAGTAGCCAGAGCTTACACATTTTAAATATAAAGAAGTATGATGTTCATGATTCGAACCTCAATCTCTGCATATAATATATAATATCCATGTCAGCTAAGATACATTCATGGGATAGTATAACAAAAATTTAATTGGTATACTTTGTTAATATCAATATATAATTATTTTACACAAACATTTGATTGCGTGTTGTCAATTGTCATGTCAATTAATACATATAAAAGGCATAAATATGTAAATCGTCCTTGTAATTTGGCATGTTTTTTGTTTTCGTCCGTGTATCTTCTCTTTTTCTTCTAAAACAACCCCCGTAAGTTAATAACTTTTTGCTTTTCGTCCCTCCCGTCAAACCCTGTTAGAAAAATGCATTGATGGTTTGATGGTTAACGGCGTGTGATGTGGCGAGTGTGCTAACTTGACTAAACATGCTTATGTTGACTGACAGATGACCCCTGTCTATATTGCAGGAAAACCAAAACCAAAAACGAAAAGGTACATGTGGATGAAATTAAAAACACCTAAATAACAAAATTTGAAATTTAGGTGACTTTCCAGTTGATCTCTGCCTATATTACAAGGACCAAAACCAAAAACAAAAAGTTACAGAGGGACGAAATTTAAAATCACGAAGTTACATAATTTGAAATTAAAAACCCCTTTACAAAATTTTATCCGGTTTAACCAAAAATTGTTTCATCTAGAAGTCAAATTCAAGTTCTTTTAAATAATTTGTCTTTGATGGAGTTTATTAATCACTTGAACTAGCTCAGCGGCTTTTGATTATTAATACCAGGCGTATTGAAATTGTACTCCCTCCGTCCCAAAATATAAGCAAAAATTGGTCAATAAAAGTTAATGTATTTGGTTCAAAATTTGTACCAAATACATTCACTTTTGTTGACCAATTTTTCTTATATTTTGGGACGGAGGGAGTATCTATATTTTATATATAAAGAAAGTTACCCCTTTCAGCACTTTTGGGCTGAATTTTTTTTTTCAAAAATACCCTAAATTTTCAATACAAATAACACATATAACAAATAGATAAGAATAAATTTAAATATTAAAACAAATGTAACAAACACAATATAAATATATTTTTTTCTTTTTTCTTTATCATTTAAAAAGTGTAACAAATTAGATGAATATATTTATACTTACTTTTCATCATTCCAATTATACACTTAAACAACTTTTTCTATAATAAAATTGTTGTTGATGTCGTTAAAAAAAGAATTTATATTATATTTTTTTGTTATATTGTATTATTGTCGGTGTTGTTGAAATAGATAATCATGGTTAATTTGATTTTTTATAACTTGAAGCAACAAACATTTATATTTTTTTAGTTTTAATCAAAATTAAAATTTTATTAAAAAAACACCGTTCATAATTTTCAAACATTGACGTAATAAAAAGAGCAGAAAGACGGGCACATGAGTGTCCATCTTTTCGCTAGTGGTTTATAGCTTGCTTGTATGTTTTTTAGATATTTGTTTCTGGACACACAAAAGTACTTGGCATTGTCTTTAGATGTTTAGGATAAACGTAATAAAGTTCGCGTGAAAGAAATTTAATGTAATGAAAATTTACATTATAGAAATAAATTACTTCTTTTCTCATTTCAAAAGTCTATTCTGTGTGTCCTCATGAGTTTAACTCAATTGATAGGGATATATATCCAAGGTATGGAGTCTACGTTACAAATGAGCATATTTTATGTTTCACATGAGAGACTTTGAAGTTTGATGACTTTAATGTATTTAGAGGTTAGATGAAAGTTTAACATCAATTATTTTTTATTTTTTTTTGTGTAACATCAATTATTTATAGAAAAGAGAATGATTACTAGAGAAATAGAAATAAAGACATCAAACTCAAAATCAGCAAAGTAAAATCCGATACTTCATATGCCCTTAGACGTGCAAATGAAGTAGTCTTTATATGACATTTTCTATATACAAAAGGTATCGCGGTATATCTAAGAGATTAAACTTTCATAATGGTGCAAATCAAGATTTAAATCCTAGTTAAAAGAGATGTATATCACATTTAGTATCCAACAATGACTTAAATAGGATCACATCGCATAATAGCGCTTGTGCTCTCAACACGATAGTCATATGGTGCTGGTGCATTGTTTGTTTGAAGCTGTATAAACACCACCTATGTCAGCCTTGGCATTAGGTTTGGCTCTGCCCTTCGCAGAACGTCTGTTATCATAGGGAAACTCGGCAGAGAGTCTTCTTATCCGCTTCTGAAGATCAGTAACTGAATCACTTGTTATCTTTGTCCTGGAGCTCTTCTTCCCATTAACAAGCTTTAGTTCCAAACGATATAACGCAAATGCATCACACTTGCTAATTTCATACTCATAAAGATGCCACTCAAAATGGTTTAGTGGTTGTGGATCCATGTAGTAGGATCTCTTCATCCCTCCAAACTCTTTCATCACTTGCTTTCTGGATTCATGCCATCCCCGCCCATTATAATCAGGCAACGACCTTTGCTTTCTGTTTCCACTCTCAAATGCTCTTCGAGACTTATCAAAGAAAAGCCACTCCCTAATAGTCTCTCCCTCAAGAACAAAAAGATCAAAGAGCTCTGCAATAAAAAAGAACAATATTCTCAACTTTTATACTTGACACTTTATACACACAAATAACTTAATAGGTAAACACAACATTCTACATTCTAATACCAGGTGCATTCCACGGTGACTTTGCAGTTGCCGCTCCCTCACATTCTGGGATGCCGACATCTTTTCCTTCTGTCTTTGCACTAAGAGCAGCTAACAGTAAATTATCCTTAACTTCGATTCCCCCAGGTCGTAGAACTGGGGCTATGCCTGGTTGTCCTTCACTTAAAGCTAGAGCAGCATGAAAACTACTGCAATAGTCTTGACACAAGTCCAGCACTTGCGCGGGCCTTGAACAGTCCCAAAGTGCACATTTTGAGCCGAGGAAAGCAGAAGGAGGAGGGCATATGCTTTGTAGATAGCTAGGTATATAAGGAACAACATCCTCCTCACTAAAGCCTGTGCCTCTAAAAGCAGTATAACAGTTGTGATCGAAATCTTCATTCAAATCAAATTGACGACATTTTGATTCAAAATTAGTCCACACATCCGAGTTGTTAGCTGATATACTGGGAGCTCCTAAGATGGAGTGTCTGTACTCATCCATTAATAGGGAATCGTGTTGATGTTGGCTCTGGTTTACATTTAAACCAAGAAACTCATTACAATCATATGTGTGAGATCAAAAATATTGACAAGCATTGAAGTAATGATTCAAACTATGATGCATAAGAACAAATTTGGCTTTGAGTTGTTGGTGAGAAAATCGGTATTAACTAAGGAAAGACTGAACCATCAAATCCTTGCTCTCCATTTCTGTCACTTGAAAATAAAAGATTAAATTTTATTTTCTAGAAAAAAGCCTACCATATATAAAAAACAATACAACACTTTATAATATTTTTCTGTTTGCATTAAAAGAAGATATCATACATTCCAAAGCATCCCTTATTCTAGTATATGAATTAAAATAATGCAATAAAGAAAAAAAAGCTTCAAATCAATATTTTAGACTACCAATACTACAGTAAAAAATAAAAACTATGTCAGTTATGATCAAGTCACAAAGATGTATGAATAATCGCCGAAGAGGAGAAAGGATCAAACTTCTTGAAACGTCATCTTAGCTTCAGTCTGCATATTCTGATCATTAGATTCATGCTTAGGCACAGCTAATGGACTAGTGACATCATCTTCCTCGTCACAGAGCTGCAGTAGCCTACATATATCGGTCGAGAATGATCGAAGACTGCCACCCTATCATCACCCATAAAAATGGCAACTCAAATCATTGCTTTTGCCACAAATATTGCCATTCAAGTTTACATGCGTCCATCACAAATCCACAATTAAATCTGCAGATTAAAGTTAAGGAGAACTATTCTGAGCTTACCTGTTGCAAAGAAGAAGCAGGAGAAGGCTCATTGAGCTCGGCCTTCCACTCCCGAAGCATCTGGTGAACTTGCTCCTCAAGAAGCGCGACATCAACACTACGGCTCTCCTTCCTAGCAAACTGCAGATCAAGGAACATCACATGCAGATCATCTACATGGTTCTTTGCCTTGTCCTTGATAAGCCTGTGTGATGCTTTCTTGCAGCTACCCTTGGAAATCATCTAAACCTCAAGTCCTGCCTAGGGAAGCCCTAAACTCGCCTATTTAACCGAGTTTCAGTCCACCGCAAAATACAAATAAAAGATAGAACAAAGTCAAACTGATTTCATATAAGCTTTTGATATAACTGACTTCATATAAGCTATAAATTGTTTCTTATGAAAATAAGCTGAAAACAGCTTATGGACATCTCATAAGCTGTCTCCACTTCTAAATAGTCTTACAAGTGCTTATGACAGTAGATAATAAGCTCAAATAAGTCAATCCAAACATGGCCATAGAGAGTGACCAGAAAATGCAAACAGCTTCAGGATAAGTTTATAATGGTCATTGATCAAAAGCATATTCCAAGGCATTCTCCACCCCAAAAGTTGTGAAATTCTAAAACAAAGATTTCAACATCACCATCACAGAATTAAGTCAAATCAAAGCAAAAGATTCATCCTATTTTCATTTCATTTACAAAGAAAAATGAGGGTAGGAGCACAAACTCATTTTGGAAACTAGTCTAACAACAGATTGAAACAATAAGGAAAAAAATAACTAGAGGCATTGGCGAGCAGAACCAACAAAAATCGTGAGCATAGTGTTGAACCAAAGACACAATTTAGAGAGAAAAAATGAACACATATATGCTTATGGAAGCGGGAAAATAAAATCAAGGGACACTCACACTCTGCTACAGTTAAGTAGTTACTAGTTAGGATTACATTCTCTGTTAGAGTAATGTTTTTTTGAAAGATCTGTTATAGAGTAATGTTGTTTACACATAAAGGATTTTATTGTGTGTAGATTATATATTTCAAATTTACGTGTATTCCAAATTTTACTAATTAGGATAGCAAAACATGTCAACTATCACCGAAAGGAAAAAACAAGGTTTAAAAAATTCTATCAAATTCAAAGATAATGTTCAGTAAAATTATTGACAAACTTTTCAATGATATTTTGGATATAGGATGTCATTTTCTTACAACCACCCCAATATCATCAACGGCATCACATACCAAAATTAGTGGTCCTTCAAACCAACGTTCTTGTTGTTGGTGAAGTTTGTTGTCAAGTTTTCTTCTTCCCTATAAATATATAAATTGAATTGTAACTCTTTTAAAATTTTCTTTATTCATCTTAATTACTTCAAGAGATATAAAGGGCATAATGTATGTGCATGCGTGTTTCCCTTTTCTTCTTGCTGGTTTTCTCATTTCTAAGCAATTTTGTTGGTTAGTGCTGACACAATGAAACCACTAGGAGATAAGAAATCGAATAAATATTAGGATTGTTTGCTTTCTAAAACATTATCAAATTTCATTTGATCATGCCATAAATGAAAGACTACTTTGCAGTGAAGAATTATGTCAAAGATGAAAGACTAATAATAGACCATAAAGCTTGTATTTTTCAAAAATACTGAAATGTGATGATAAGGTGGTAGATATGTTGGGATTTTTTTTTAGTGGAAACAAAAAACTGAAAAGAGTCCTTAAAAAAAACTGAAAAGATAGTTATTTTCACTATTTCTTCTACAAATAGTTGAAAATCTGAAATAGATTAAAACCATAGAGCGATTATGCAGTCAAAAACAAATTATTTTGAAATTAACTGGCCACTTAGATCCAACACAAGAAAATAAAGAAAAAGCACATCCCTCAAAAAAAAAAAAAAATGAATGATAATTAATTGCCAATTATAACAAATAAAATGTCTATTGGATGAATGAATGATATATGATCAGTGAGTGTAAGGAAGGAAGGAATAGAGCACCCTTCCAGCACCATCCATTGTATTCCCGTTTAGATTCTTTTCTTAAAGGGAGTATTTTACAACTGTTTAACGCATATAATATCTGTTTAAGATTACTTACATCCCATGTTTTCAATCATACAGACCAACCACATTTCATGGTCATAATCCTCTATTTTTTTTTTCTCAAAAGGAAACATAAAAAGGGGTGGTGGGTGGCTGGTTGTGCTTGCAATCAATTGATGCCACACATTACAGGCTAAAATTGTCATCATCATCTTAAACACAAAATTGCTTTCAACTGTGGTTCTATAGCCATGCTTAATCAATAAGAACATGAGGTCCTTGCTATTTAGCAATGCATACAAGCAATCACTAGCCTGTATATTCATTCATGCAGAAAGAGAAAGTAACCATGTGAAAATAAAATGTTTTTTTTAAGGAATATAGAATGGACTTAACAAAGTAAATGGTACAATTGATTTGATAAATTTTCCACTCGTGTGATCGCGTCACATCTTTGACTGTCACCAAAAACTATAGACTCTACAGATTATTTTGACTAATACGGTGAGAACATTTCAATCAGTGAGATAACCATATCCTCAATACAAATGCAGAATTTGGAGTTTCAAACTGTAGTGAAAAAAATTTCTTGTTGAGGAGATCCTCAAATGAATCAGAAACTGTGTCAGAATTATATTTATGCCAAAGATAAATGGGAAAAAAATCTGTGAAAAGTAATTATTCTTTTCATCAGGTCAAGCAGTTTTCTCCGTCTTTTCATTTTCCTTACTAATAATGTGTTTGAAATTTAGAATGCCAGTGAGTCCACGTCCCCGGGCCAGCTGTTCCAGTTCTTGAAGTCTAAGCTTAAGAAGTTCTACTTCTTCCGCCAAGCCGTCATTTTTTTGCCTCACAGCCTAAAGAAGAATGAACAATGATGACTTGTATAAGAAACCTCAACTAATAAATAACTTTTCCCAGTTAGCCTGAATTGGGAACCAGCGTCAATGAATTTGATCATACAAACTAGGAGGAGTACAAGTTGTCATGAATTATTAACATAAACCACATTTTCTTTGACAGAGATGCTCTACAAACCCAACTCAGATAGATAGATATAAGAAAATGTCTGGCCTTAAATATATCACTCAATTTAGGCATGCTAGTTCAGACTTGTACTTGTCGTAATGTTCATTTTAAACATAGCACGTTGACTAAAACATTTGATACAGTCCTCCTGCATCCTTTTCACAAATGGTCTAGTACAATGTACTAATAGATAGAAGTTTTTATTTTCAGATTGAGCATGACTGTCAATTTAACTATTTCACAATTTTTTAAACAAAGCATTATGCAAACTTTGGGGAAAAACAACATAGGGTTTAAACTTTAAATTAATCAAAAGCTGAAAAACAAAGTGATCATGTATCTTTGTAAACCTCAAATTTGAAGCCCTGTGTATCATAACCTATTCAATTTGGTCCTGGTGGTCCAAGAAAGAGAACGAGAAGAGCATCTTAAGGACATCAATGAAAAGAACTGTATAAAGGACCGTAAGGCATTGGCATAACTTTCTGTGTTAGAAAACGGGTAGCAGATGAAAAATGCAATATTTTAGCATAAGAACTTAAGAAGCATGATAAGATAATATATAAACAAAAAATTAGAGCAATTTTGAAAACAAGAACCGAAAGAAATAAACAGCTAGAATTGAAAGGGAAAGAAAACTTGAAAAGTTTGGAACTATATGAGACACACGATGTAAAAAATGTGTATTAGATGAATATTTGAAATTACCTCTAGCTCTCGCTTTCGTATCTCCTCCTTCCGTGCTTCAGATCTAGCACTTCTTTGTACCTCAAAGATCAAGACAGCAACTGCCACCTACGATAAGTACAGATGCAAACAATCAAGGACAAGGCATGTGATTATGCACACCAAGGTAGTCAAAATCGAGATTTTAGGCATATAAAATAAAAAAGGAGACGTTAAATCGTAAATCGTGCAATCGTAACACTAATTGTAAGATTACACAAAATTCATAAATCTCAAATATATGCATATAAAATAGCATAAAACAAAAAAAAAAACCTTATCACTCACATAACAGTAGTATAACACTTGAAATACTTATGCAATTAAACTCATAAGTCTCAAACAAAACAATAACTAAGTTGCCTTCTGTAGTTCCACAACTGCAACCATAATCGTATAATCGCAAAATCGTAAGATTTTAAGATTAAAATTGAGATTTTGACTACCATGATACACACAAGTTATTTTGGTACAAAATGATTTCTATTCTCAAGTCCTGTGTATGAGAGTCATCAACAGCATAACTCAATTCTTGACCCCCAAAGAGTATGGTGTATTTGGCTCTACACTATTACTTTGCTAAGTTACAAAACAAAACAGAATAATAGTAAAAACATAAAATTACATTCATGAATATAAGCATTAAAAATATTGTATAATGGAGGCAACTAAACTCAAGACTCAAGTAACCAACAAAATTCACCAACTGTGTTTTTCCAGGAAACATGAGTAAATACAAGCTCATATATACATGCCAGCAGAGTCAAGATTTACCGAGTTTTTCAAATTTTGCCGTTGTGAGTTTGACAAAAAGAGTATTTGCATACAAGTTAACTTGTTTTTGTGTCCTAGGACCATAATTTGTAATAGTTTAAGAATTAACTCAACAGTATAACATCTTACCAACTAACTCGTCGGAAATAAAAACTTTCAAAATTAACCATGTGCGGAGTTCAAGTCCAACTTTCAAAATTTCAGTAACTACCAACAAGATTTATACCAAAGAAGTCAAAAGAAAAAACGGGGGAACAACAGCAAAGCCTTTTCTTTCAATGTAATTTTACCTCAAAATGCAATCACAAGAACTGAGAAATTCAAATTTTACATGGACAATGCTTGATATTTGGAATTAACTAGAGTCAAGAACACATATTTGTTAACCGCGTCGAATTTCACAGAATAACGTTTATTTATTGCTTTTAGTTCTTAGCAAAATTATATATCATCAAACAGCACGTAGCAGATTGTACCAACAAAGTTAACTAGATCCAAGTGAATGGTTATAACTTCCCACATAAATGAAATCCCTGTCTTCAATAATTATGAAAAATAAGTAAAATAGCTTTAGCCAATTCCAAATTTCAAATCCATATTACCGAGAAGACAAAGAGTTCTCCAATAAGGTCCACGGCAGCTTGAACAGCTTTTTCCTCATTCAAAGGGCGAATCTCAACATCAGTTGCATGTCCATATATACGCCTTTGCATCTTTGTTGTAATTTGATGATTACTCTGTTTCCAAAATTAAAAGGTAAGAAAACCAATGTTATAGTTTCTCATATCATTATATCCAATGCCAACATACAAACTGCAAACAGCTAATACTTAAAATGGTTGATCCTAAAACACAGTTATACCAAAATGAAAAAGCAGATCACAGACTGTCTCATTTAAAACAAGACTTGTCATAGTGAATAGAGAAGAATAAAAGCCAGAAGGCATTGTCAAAGTAATAACTTAAAGCAAAGGAGTAAGATGCTTATAGACAGTTGAACCAAAATTTAATTTTTCTTTTATGAATCAATATTTATCAGATACAGTGAAGTTTGACTTTAATTGTTACATCTCTTATCACAGACAATATGGATTGTTACTAGAAGGTTTGATTAATTTTCTGAGAACATGTTTACTTATGTTCTCTAGATTATAATAAGGCAGAAATTTGGCATCATCACACTCACAAAATGACAAATGTATGACCAAGTAAGGAGAAAGGCAATACACAAAAAGACAACAACAATTCTAAATCCTTCTTAGATTATTCCAAATCAAGGGGAAAAAAACATCAAATTGACAAATTCCATTGTACCTGATCCGGACAGCTTGGTTTGCCGGCAAGGAGGGACTTTTAATTTCAAAGGTTTACCCGTTTCCCCCTTTCACAACAACCTCATTTCTCAGTTTCCTAATACTAACATAATTTGAATCCCTACCTCCTCTACCCTTTCCCTCAACAACTTTAACTACCTAACCAATTCTATAACTTCTCTTTCTTAACTGCTTTGTCACATTTTCCTCACCATTTCTTTCAGATTGGCCAATTCGGACGTGGAAAACACACACCATTTTCCCCAAATATTTACTTACTACAACACATTTCATAAACCCTTATGTTCCGCTACACCAAAAAGTCTAAAACACTTTGAAACTAAAACTAATATACCATAAAGTTTACAACTTTGGCTCCTCATTGCAATAATTTGCATCTATCAAGTAATTCTCAGCTTCAAATTAATATTATTATTATTATTATTTTGATAAATTAAAATGAATGAGAACAGTAATCGAATCCAAGTATATGAAAGTAAGTTACCTGAGCCATATTAACGATGAGTTGGCGGAATCTGGGATGAATAGCAGCTTGTTGTTTCAGTTTACCAGCTAGTGGTTTACTCAGAGTTTTCAAAGCTAGCGTTCCAAGCTTCAATAGTGGAAGCATCTTCTTCTCTTCTCTTCTCTTCTCTTCTCTTCTCTAATCTATGAAATTTATTTAATAAGACTATGCCTTTAATTTAATAATAATGGAAGTATTGGGTGGTTTTGAAATTGACATTGATAAGTTATGTATGTTTTCTTGATGACCAAGATCCAAGTAGTTGAAAGAACGAGTCAATGGATTCAAAACAAAATAAATAATACAATTTGGTTTTTTTGATCAAATTGATTCATAGGTTCGTTGTTTATTTACACGCACGGTCACGATTGACTTTTCCAGTTCTCTTCATGTGTATGATTTGTTATCTACCAAGGATTGTCTAATGCACAACTGTAAAAATAATACTATTAAAACGTGATAAAAAATGTTCAAGCTATATGACATAAGCTGAAAATGCCGCATTGACCCCAATAAATTTTTCAATTTGACCAAGGTCAAAATTGACTTTCCCGTCTAGACCGAACTAGGTTTTGCAAGGCCTTAGCCTGACCTGCCATATTTTTTTAAAGCTTAAGTCTGGCCTTCTGAAAGCTTGATACGGCCTGCTAGCCTGTTTAAAAGCTTATATCTTATGAACATCTTTAAATAAGCAATGTGATCTAAGTTTAAATCGACTAGCGAACTAATAGTTGAATTATATTAAACTCTCTTTTCATAATCAACACGAGTTTTTAAGGAATTCAACTATATATTGTATCATACTTCTATTCTAGTTTATAATAATAAAGTTATATATGCAAAAAATTAATGTATACTAATAAAACTTAAATTATTGAAAAAGTTCACAAATTTATATTTTAATTCAAAGTATAAAATATAATATAATAATAAAAAATTTGACCAAAAAAATAAAATAATAAATAATATTATTCATATTACTTAAATAGGCTGGCATAATAGGTTTGAGAGGCTTTTTGAGAGGCATGTGGTCTGGCCTTTTAACCTAAATAGGCTTAAAAAAAGTCTAGGTCTTCTCTATTTAAGAAAAAAATCTGGTATGGTATGGTCTGTCGTAGGCTAAGTTGCAGCCTCTTGTAGGCCGGCCTGACCTATTCTCATCCCTAAATATCATGGACCACCATTTAAAATTATTAGAAACTATTATGGAACCCGTGCCAAACACGGATAAACAAATTTCTAATCAAATAATTTGGTTTAATGTTACGATTTACCACACATAAATATGATTGATTTTCTTTTAAAAAAATGATTGATTTGTAATTAGTGATTTATCTAATATATTTAATAATTAAAAAATAAAGAAATGTGCGTTCAAAATAAATAAAAAAAGTTTATTTGTAACAACAATACATGGACTAATTTATTGACATGCATTGGCCCAAATTTTTTTTTTTTTTTAAAAAAATATTAAGAAAATCAGGGACTAAATATCATAGGTTACAATATTGGTAATATGGTGTCGAGACCCCAACAGCAAATTGACATATCTATTTTATTATAGTCAACACATGTGCTATATTATTTTAATTCTTATAATATTTTAAACATTTATGCAAAAACTCATTAAAAATTTAAAAGTTACATATGACTTGGATTAAAAGCGAATCAAAAGTGTGAAGAGAAAACCCTCGAGGACTAAAAGTAAAAGCAAAATTTTAGAGTAACTAAAACAAAAAGTTGAGATACTTGTATAGAAATCAAAAACATGGTTAACAAAAAAAATAATATTTTAAACTTTTTCTTGACAAAAAAATATATTGTAGACTTTTTTTTTTTTAAACGATATATTGTAGAGAGAAAAAAAAAACACCATTACCTATATATCATTCACCATTACCTATATATCATTCTATTTTAACAAAAAAAGAAACCATTCCATTTTAACAAAAATTTATTTATTAAATAATAATTACATATGAAAGATTGAATTAATTAAATCAAACAATAATCAAGCTTTATCCGACCATGTGGGATCAACTACATGAATCAATCTATGTCATAGACATAGTGTTTTATAAAATTAAAAAAAAAAAACCATGTCTTTTTTCAACTCATTTATCTTTCGATCTTTCTTAATAGATTCTCTTATAGTTATTCTAGGTCTACCCATATGTCTAGTGATCTGACTCCCCTCCATCTAATCTACTCTCCTTACTACACAATTCACATGTCTTTTCTCTACATGCTTAAACCATCTAAGTCTAGTTTCTATCATCTTTTCTACTATATGTGCTACCCCAAATCTCCCTCTAATATTGTCATTTGTAATTCTATCCCATCTTATCTTACCACACATCACACATCCAACATAATATCTACATCTTTGTTACACTTACTTTATGTAAGTGTTGGTTTTTTACTGCCCAACACTTGGCTCGTACAACATTGTCGTTCTTATAGTTGTCCGATAAAAAATTTCCTTCAACTTAAGTGGTTCTTTCACATCACATAAAACACCTAAGACACTCCTACATTTCAACCATCCAACTTGGACTCGATGAGGTACATCTCTTTCTATTTCTCCATCGTTTTTGTACTATAGATCCAAGATATTTAAATCATGTAACTTGTGGTTTGGTATGACCGGTCTCCAACTTTCACCTCTATGCAGAAACGCTTTGTCTTTTGCTAAAATTACATTCTATATATTGTGTCTTGCTTATACTCAAGCGAAAATCATATGTTTCTAAGGCTTGTCTTCAAGTCTCAATCCTCTTATTTAATTCTTTATTCGACTCTCCAAGTAGGACCGTATAATCTAAAAAAAAAAAAACATGCATCTTGGTGCTCGCTCTCATAGAAGGAGTATGTAATTTTCCTCTCATGGAAGGAGGATGTAATTTTCCCTAAATATATTTTGCATAAAAAGGGAGGAAGTGCATATTTTAATATAAATATGAAGGAAACATGAGCTTCGATCGTTTGCCATATTTTAGCTACTCTCTTGGTTCTTTCGATGTTCATTTTTGGGAGTTTCCCCCAAAGAGCTTTAGAGTATTCTTTTCAATGACATTACTAATGCATGCATGCCTAAGAGTGTGTGTCTAGATTTGTACTCCCTCAGTTCCGGATGAACTGAGCCCATAGGCGGAGCCACGTATAAGTGAGGGGATGCAGCTGCATCCCCTGGGCTTTTAAATTTTACAGTTTTGATGCTACTTGAACCTCCTGACATTTTAACATTGCACCACCTGACCCAAGATTTTGCACTAATAAGACCATCTCAAATGGGAGGGTCTTAACCTTTTAAAACCCGATACCTTTAGGTACTCTTATTGGGTAGGAACTTTTCCGGGGTCTTATAAGAAGGAACTTATCAGGTACTACTATTAAAAAATAATAAATGAGTGATGTGTACACGTGGGATCCATTTAAATACTCAAATGCAAGGTGTACTTAATTTACTCTCCCTCTCATTTTCTCCGTAGCCAAACCTATGAAAATTATGTTTACTTCTTCCCGTGAAACTTATTTCAAGAACAGAAAAAATTATACACCAAATTATTATGCTTTGGAATTATAAATTTATAATCTACACAAATTCTAACTTTCATTTGATAGCTTTTGAAATTTTTGAAATTTATAATTTGTACAAAAATATCGAAAATTTAAACATTTATACAAAAAAATCAGATATTTGATTGGAAAAAAATGACGAAATTTATAAATTGAGTAGTATAAATAAATGATAATTAAAAGAGAAACTAACTGCACAAAAATTTGGTATGGCTAATGAAGTTGAAAGCTCTGAACCCCCTACCCCAGGGTCCTGGCTCCGCCACTGACTGAGCTTAAATGTCATTTCACACGTATTAAGAAAAATGTATAAATGAAGGAGAGAGAAAAATAGTTTTAAGTGCACTTGTTAAGTATTGATGCATTCTCCACTATCGTAAATGTAAAGTGGAATATATTGAATTGGAAATAATGAAAGTTGTATTGATTAGAGTTGTAAAGGGAAAAAAGTAATTAATATTGCATTGAAAAGTGAAATGGCTCAGTTATTTTAGGACACTTTTTTTTTTGCAAATGACTCGGTTATTATAGGACGAAGGGAGTAGTTCTTTTTCTTTTAGGTTCTATCCTCTTTTATTACTAAAACACACGCACATAGGGGTTGTCCATTTTAATAAATATTATTATGTAACGGCCTTCTATTATTATTAATTTAATATTAATATTTAAGGAGCGTTTAATATGGATCAGGTTCAACTATAATATTATTATTTTTAATAAAATGTTTTATTTTTTCTCACACTTATAAAATGGGCTCCATAGAAAGTCGTGGAACTTACATAGGTTGTATTTAATAAGAGAATAAAGTCATGTTTGATGCACATGATAAGAAGACAGAATATGATAATACTATCATATCTTGTTTCAATCTTCTGTTTGATGTGTTAATAGGAAATGATAACTTAAACCTATTTCTAATCCTATCCTACCCAGCCTTTGTTATTTTTATTCTTAGTTTTTGGTGGGTTAGAGTTATCTTATCATGATTAACATTAAAATTCTTATTTTGCCCTCTCAATTCATCGCTCATGTTCTCTCTGATCTGTTGGAACAAGGGTGTTTCACAAGTCACCTATTGAGTTTTGACAATAACAAGGTATTAAAAATAATCAATTGGATATGCTAAACAATTTGTTCAAGTGTGCAGGATCCATAATCAAAGTACTA
>Ga0315913_1002617_pt1 | contig 21265 bp, 15 predicted proteins | sample MpolsnodulesMG_FD_207736 | JGI IMG/M metagenome (GOLD analysis project Ga0315913, IMG submission 207736) | Medicago polymorpha root nodule microbial communities from Los Angeles, California, United States - small nodules | ecosystem: Host-associated > Plants > Roots > Nodule | place: USA... | reverse complement strand
ATCACTAGTGATATTTCCTTTGCACTTTCCAAAGCCAGTCTGGTCACCGTTAGTTTGCAAAGGCAGACTAGTGTCATTTGCATTCCCATAATTAATAAACTGGTTGCTTACTAAGGAGCACTTGGAAGAAATAGTTGCAGTTGACTTGTTATCAGGATTTTGGCAACTCATATCAGACTGGTGGTTAATCGTCGAAACAACAGAATCCAGACCATATTATGCTTTCCCCAAGTTAACACCTTTATGGTTATCTTCATCTCTCTTTGCACTCTCTGCGTTTAGATGTTTTCCGTTTGGAACACATAGGTGTGAAGTGATTTCTAAAATATTCCAGTATTGTAGCATCGCCATTACGTTAAAACCTCAAAATTAGTAAGTGCAGCTACATCGAAAATAATGGCCAAAAGTAAAAAGAATAAGAGAACAAAATCAAAGCATAAATTTAAGTCTAAGGGAAGAAAATATAATTGGACTCTGAATTTCATTAACTTTCAAGTAAAGCACATTTATCCGGTATAACAAATGAAGGAGTTAAAGAAACACAACATATTTTGAACATACACAAGTAAGTGGTCGCAAGTACCCATGAAAAGCTTCCCGTACAAATATTTTCCAAATGTTTCAGCCCCTTTAAGAGATGTTCCAAATGTTGCACGTGGAACATCTCTTAAAGGGGCTGAAACATTTGGAAATGATTTGTATGGGTACTTGTGACCACTTACTTGTGTAAATTCAAAATCTGTTGAGTTTCTTTAGCTCCTTCATTTGTTATGTCGGATAAATGTGCTTTACTTGGAAGTTAATGAAATTCAGAGTCTAGTTATATTTTCTTCCCTTTGATTTCGTTCTCCTATTCTTTTTACTTTTGGTCATTATTTTCAATGTAGCTGCACTTACTAATTTTGAGGTTTTAATGTAAAGTCATTTACGATTGCAGGCTAAATGTCAACAGTGTCGAGTTTTGTCATAAGTACTACAATCAGAATGATGTTCGTAAGTTATGCAAGTGCTTTATGATTCTGTGCAACATAGACCTTTGTACTCTAGTATTTGCATGGCGATGTTACAATACTGGAATATTCCAGAAAGCTCTTCAGACCCATGTGTTCCAAATAGAACACATCTAAACCCAGAGAGTGCAAAGATAGATGAAGATAACCATAAAGGTGTTAACTTGGGGACAGCATAATATGGTCCGGATTTTGTTGTTTCGACGATTAGCCGCCAGTTTGATATGAGTTGCCCATATCCTAATAACAAGTCAACTGCAGCTATTTCTTCCAAGTGCTCCTTGGTAAGCAACCAATTTATTAATTATGGGAATGCAAATAACACTAGTCTGCCTTTGCAAACTAGCGGTGACCAGACTGACTTTGGAAAGTGCAACAAAAATATCACCAGTGATGCAATCAATTTAAACCAACATAATACACCCACTTAAATTGAGATTAAGACTAATCCTTCACCTCACAAATGGTGATATCCCAAATAAAATTTTATAAAAAGCAAATATTTCTAAAACAATATTTCACTCGAAGCAGTATAATACACATCAGAATTTATATACATCCAGAGTATTGAACATAAAACTATAGAATCCAATCACACACATCATCAACTATTTAATCTAACAGCAACAACAACTATTGAATCATATAAAGAAGTTAAAATCACCACCAAAAAAATATTAAGTTAAAATAAAAAAGAAGAAAAAAGAGGAAACTTATCTATATTGACTTTGTGTTGAAATTTTGTAGTAGAGGTAGGCCTGGACAGAGGACGGCTCTGAACGGGGTTCGGGTTCAAAATCCAAAACCAACCAAACTGACGGGCTGCAAACACCACTCCACTGCCATCCATTTTCAGCTTCAGTTTTTGCGGGCGGCAGTTCCGTTGGGTTAAGGGTCAGACGGGTGGTTTCATTCGGGTTACAACCTAGATCCAGAATATCTCAAGTCATACAAGAAAAAAATATTGAGTTACAATACAATGTATATCTATATAGAAGAAATTCAAGTTTATGTGCATGAAGATAGATCCGGTGTAGATACAAACATTTCATCATGTTCCAGAAATTACAAGGGGAATGGAAGAATATTTTATGTTGGTTTGGCCTTTTAGTGTATTGTTGAATAAATAAAAGTGACAAGAAGGGAATCACCACACAAAACAACCATGATTAATAAGCAGTGAACTGGATAAGAGAGAGAAACAGCCACAACTTCAAGAATGAAACTAGGGTTTGGGAGTTGGTAATTTTAGTATTTATTTATACTAAAAATTGTTTGTGTTGGGTTGGGTTGAAAAATAATGAAATTATTTGGGCCTAACTAGGTTGGCCCATACATTTACAAGACACATTCTATCCTAATTCCTAACATATGGGTCGGTTGTGGTTTTCAACAGTAGTAATTTCCAAACCCGAAATCGACAGCCCAAACCCATCCTAAACCGCTTCTTCCTCCCGCGATAACGCCCAACCCATTTTGACCAGCACGTTGCTCCTTATAAGGCTTTTTATAAGACTGGTAACACGTGGATTTTTTTTAATTAAAAAAAATAGTTTTAAGATGGACTAGTGATGGATTTTTTTCTTTGGGAAGCAATTGTATTTGTTATTATCATTCTTGATTTTATTAATTTGTGATTTTACTTAATTTTCAGTTTTAAATGTGTTTCTCTTTAGTCGTATTCTTTGGATAGTAGGTTATTTGTGATTTTTCTTAATTCGTAGTTTTAAATTTGTTTCTATTTTGTTGCATTTTTTGGGTAGAAGGTATTTAATTTGTATTACTGACTTTCCTTAATTCTTGATTTTCCTTAACTTAAAGATTTAAATTTGTTTCTCTCTAATCATGTTCTCTTTAGTTATCTTGTATTTCCTTTGGGTAGAATTTGTATTTGTAATTGGTATTATTTGCCCGTTGTCTCTTAATGTGTCCAACTTTGTACCTTTTGGTAATTGTATCTCTTGTACATATTACCTATTTTATTTGATTTGTTATTTTTAAAGAAATAGAGAGGAGAACAAAGATAAAAATTAAGAAAAGAGCGATTGATAAAAGCGAGCGACAGAGAGAGAGAGGTGATCGTTCGCGGTACATCTACGAGCTATCACGCTGGCGCTCCTTTTCGCCGGAGGTGAGGTCCATTCGGGGGGAAGCAATCCAAGAAAAAGGTGGCGTGTTACCTAGCAAGGACCATTCAGCAATGTTACATGATTTGAAAAAGATAGTTTGTAAGCGGCAAGGGTCTAACCATGTCCATCGAGTGGTAGAAGTTGTGTCTAAGGGTGACTCTGATGAGGCCTCTTCTTCAGATTCTGTTAATAATGATTGGAAACACTCGGTGGTTTTGCTTGGAGATGAGGAGGTGGCGGTGGAGGATGTTTGGGGGATAGGGAAGGATATTGGTCTTAAATTGGGGAAAATCATAATATGTTTAGTGTGCTTTCGAGAGCAGGGAAAGGTAAGAGGGTGTCAAAAAATAGGGGAAAGGAGGAGGGAGTGGTTTCGGCTGGTGGGGGGGTACTAGGAAGTGGAGTGGAGGGTGGACGGGTGAGGGTGTGGTTGATGAAGATTGTATCTTGGAATGTCAGGGGCTTGGGTGGGTTAGAGGAGAGGAAGGAGGTTCGAGAGTTGGCTAGGGAGAAATAACTGTTTGTAGTGTGTATTCAAGAAACTAAGCTCCAGTCTTGTGATGATTTTTTGTGTTCTTCGGTTTGGGGGCCTGCCTCGCATGCCTATTCTTATCGTCCGTCTATTGGGGCGTCAGGGGGCTTGTTGTTGGTGTGGGATACTTCTGAACTGGAGGTGTGGGCATCTGTCAGCGGCGACCATTTTTTGATGATACATGGGAGGTTCATTAAATCAAGTGAGGAGTTTTATTTGTTCAATGTGTATGCCCCTTGTGATTATAGCGCAAAACAGGTGTTCTGGTCTTCTTTATCGGCACAGTTGGAATTAATAGGTGGCCAAAAAGTGTGTGTTTGTGAGGATTTCAATGTGGTGCGATGTAGGGAGGAACGTTGTTCAGTTAGGGGTGGTCACATGTCTGACGATTTTGTCCACTTTAATCGGTTCATTGATGATAACTTTTTGGTTTATTTACCTTTGTGTGGTTGTAAGTTAACTTGGTTCAAGGGTGACAAGATTTCAATGAGTCGATTAGACAGATTTTTGCTTTATGAGGCGTGGTGTTTGTCGTGGCCTGATTGCTTACAGATTTCTCACTTACGGGGGGGATTGTCAGATCATTGTCCTATCTTGTTATCAGTTGATGATGAGAATTGGAGGCCTAGGCCTACTCAATAGTTGAAATGCTAGCAGGATACACCTGGCTACAAATAATTTGTTCGTGACAAGTGGAATTCCTTTCAGATTACGGGTTGGGACGGCTTCGTCCTAAAAGAAAAGTTGAAATTAATTAAATCAGCACTGAAGGAATGGCACGTGTCACATACGCATAATTTACCTACGAAGATTTCTTCGCTTAAAGTCAGACAGGCTGCTCTTGACTGCAAACGGGAGGAGGAGTTGTCAGAAGACGAGTATGGGGAACTGCATGGTATTATGTCGGACATTCATTCTTTTTCCCGCCTTAATACTAGTATTTGTTGGCAACAGTCGAGATTAAATTGGCTGCGTGATGGTGATGCTAATTCAAAGTATTTCCATTCTGCTTTGGCTAGTCGGAGACGCCGTAATTCACTATGTTCGATTGTTGTGGATGGTGTTTTAGTGGAGGGCGTGAAGCCTGTACTATATGTTGTTTGTTCTCATTTCGTGAATCATTTTCGTGCGCAAAGAGCGGCTCGGCCAAGTATTTGGCACTTGCAGTTCTCTCGGTTGTCTTGTATGGAAGAGGGCAGTTTAATCAAGCCCTTTTCTGTTGATGAATTTAAGGCGGTTGTGTGGGACTGCGACACTTTTAAGAGTTCGGGTCCAGAGGCCATCAATATAATCTTGGTTTCATCAATGATTTTCAGGTCGAGATGAAGGATGATATATGGTACCAAATCTCTTCACACATTGCAAAACTTGAAACCTGTTTCAAAATTATATGGCTAAAATTTGCAACTTATCTGAACAAAATTTTTAGGCTCGACTTCCACTTCTATGTTTTCTAAGGATATATGCTAAAAGAAGAATTTCATGATTAAAAGTTTTCAAGAATGAAAGTGGCCTAAGACTAACTAGATACAAATATATTACCATCCCTATTACCAGACACACAATGTAAATGGGCAATATTCAGTAGAGTCTATATCCTGTGTGTGGTCATGATTCCCTAACTAGGGTTATATAAGTTTACTATTTCTGTTCTATGAACCTCTGCAAGTAACAATAAAAATAAATGGAATTATTTTTTAAATAAATTAAGAACATGTTATATTAAAATTAGAATTATATCTCAAAAAACCCTATAGATATTATGGTTTTTCTTACAATATCAAAGATTTCAAATTAATGGTTGAACCTATTAAACAGAGCCAAAATATTTGATATTAATTCAACATATGCGTTCAATAGTTTGATCAACACTTGGAAAATAATAGTTTTTAATTTGCAAAATAAAGCCTTCAATATATCTAAGTATGCCAAATTATATCTCCATGACGCTCAACAAAAAATTAAATCTCCACAACAATTGTAAGACGCAAAGTGAAGTGGCAAGCATCGGAAAGTCCAACTCCATTGGCAATATCAGAACCGAATAATTTCTCATCGAAATCGAACAATTCATAAACTTCGGGTATGAGCCTTTGTGCTAGTTGGTCAAGTGATTCAGACATAAAGTCTTAGTCGAACAAGATAGACTTAATCCAATCTTGACCCTCATGGAAGTACCTTTTGCAGCTGACTTCTTGATAAGTGTGGAGTAAAGTGTTAATGCACGTAATTGAGTTAGAATCAACTTAATGTGAAAGAACATCGATGTGAAATTTTAACCGATCATTGGGTGTGAGCTCTGGGCGCTGAACCTCTAGATTTTAGTTCATGCTTCAAAGATATTCATATGTCTCTTGGTATTGTGCAAACAATCCATAATTGTAATGTGCTGGATCTGAACATTGTGATGAATAAAATATATGATATGTTATATGTGCATATATATGTGATTCATAAGAGAAATTATTTACAATTGTATATAATGAATCTAATTCCTTAAAATAATTATCCTCGTCAATAGTTTAAGTTATTACCATAATCACAAAGCATGCTAACTTTTCCTTAAAATTATAATTCTTATAAAAACATACTTGATTGTGTAGAGAATGAAGAGAAGCGTTGAAAGATTCAAAATCTACATATTCAAGGTTCTGAAGAAAGTTCACCCTGACATTGGTGTTTCGATAATTCTATTAAAATAATGAAAAATTTTATGAATGATATATTTGAGATACTCGCTTAGGAATTGTTGAGGCTCGCGGGGTATAATAAGAAGCCGACAAACTACTTCATTATTGCAGCAACCATGATATGTAACAAAAATCCATATATTACCAGCCAACATCATACATAAACCTAAATCCAATAAACCTAAATCACATATCATTATATTATTTATTACATGTCACTTCATATTTCCATGTTTGTCTATCTATGAATTCAATTAATGTTTCAGTAATTGACTTCATCAATCTCCACAGAACACAGATATTGATATGTGCACCTGCAAAAGCATTTTGTTTCATGTTCTAGAATATGTGTTTATTTTAATCACACATGTATATGTCAGTCCCTAATGGACATCTGGTATACACCATAGTTTAATGTTAAGGAATGTTAATTGAATTGTCTTGTTGGGCACCATGCTTTTGTATACATATGAATAATGAAGTGAAGCTGATATGAATAAAACTATTTTTGTAGCATTTAGTCTTCTACTCACAGTTTCACCTTTTGGTAACCATGCATTGGTTTTACTCGTGATTGATGATTTGTTTGGCTATAGTGAAATCGGATAATTCTATTAGTTTAAAGCCATGCATACCTCCAGCATGGATCATATATAGGGTCACATTACTAGAGCAAGATTTGCAAGTTACCTGAACCACATTTTTAAGCGCATCTTCACTTCTATACTAACAACAGAATTGCATGCTATGTCAATATTAGTCCAAATTTCATGCTTTAGAATATGAGAGTCCCTTGAGTCTAATTACCAAATATACAATCCAGTGTATCTTGTGTGTGGCTATGAGTCCCTAACTAGGGTAGCACAAGTTTACTACTTCTATTCCCATGCAATCTCTGCAAGTAACAAACAATCAAGTTATATTTAATTATAACATTTCTGTAAAAATACTATCAGAAATATATTAACAGTATATTTTTACAGAATTTATAAATATTTGTAAGAAAAACCATGTGATTTTCATTGGCAATATCCCAATGTTACAAGTTTCATATCCACCGTTAAAGTCTCAATTATTCATAACTGAAATATCATCTTTAATCCGCTTTACTCAACAAGAGAAACCTGAAGTATATCATCATTTCTTGTACAACGAATTAATAGATGACATAAAGTTGTAGCATAGCATGGGAATTAAATTCCTAAAAACAGCTAAAACAAAAGGAAACAATTACAGATTTTGGAATATAATTTCCTGGATTCATGTTCCCATCTGCAGCTGGTGGTGTTTTTGGAAAAATGCGACTCGTTTGAGCAGCAGTAGCAGCAGAAGATTCTCTTGCTGTTTTCTTCTCTTTCTATGGTTCCTTGCTTGAAAGTGGACGCAATAATCTGAATGAAATTTATGTAAGTTCTAACATTTTGAGCATAAAGCCTCACATGAATTACAGTCAATAGTAAAGATTGTTAATAGCACTACTCATTCCATAAATTAAATAAGATTGGTAAAGAGCTTCAAATACTATATTGGATATTATAAGATAAGATGCAAAATTTAATCAGATTTGGACCTTTGATTACCTGGCACGTGAAAGGATCGTTTGGAATATCAAGAACAGCCTTTGAAACAGAAGCGATCCCAGAAATTACGCAAAACGAGAATCTATGTTAGGATAAATGCTTGTAACGTGATGAAAATCAAGTGAAAGAGAGAAAACTGGGTAAAGAGAAAAGAGAGAAATAAGTGGAAAAGTGCTAATTGAAAGTTTGTGTTTATTCAACTTGAGTAACTAACCAATTTTTCATTACATTGTACCTCTTATAAAGGAAAGGGGGAATAAATGTAGAGCATTCTCAATTTTGATGATTATATTTGAAAATATTAATTGAGCATATATTATAGTTTGGAATTAGGGTAGCAAAAAGGAGTCACATTTCATTACTAGAGCAAACACTTCATACACTCTTATGCTAAGTTAATAACCTTTTTAGGAAATTCTTGAACATTCTGAAAAATAAATGATGATTGCCTTTTCATAAATAACAGTGTTGATATCAATAGAGATATTTTAATTATATATACTCACAACGACACTTTGATATCCCCTCCAACGAAGTATATTGTAAGAAAAAATTATATCTCAAGTTACAAGTTTCACATCCACTAAAATATCACAACTGAAAATTGACATATCACAACAATGAGCTAGAAACCTAAAATATATCGTCATCTCTTCTACAAAGAATTAGATCAAGAGGATTTATTGCAAGAACAAGAAGAATCTACATTTTCTCAACCGAGCAATCAAAACTCAACACTTTCACTCACCCTTGATGATTTCCAATGCACTAGTGATACGAACTTTGGTGTCAAGGGTAATACCGACATACCCACTATAATACCAAACACACTCTTAGTTCCCAACACTACTAAAGTTCTTATCACTAGTGCATTGGAAATCATCAAGGGTGAGTGAGAGTGTTGAGTTTTGGTTGCTTGGTTGAGAAAATGTAGATTTCTTCTTGTTCTTGCAATAGATCCTCTTGAACTAAATTTCTAATTAATTGCAGGACAGAAGGAATACAAATATACCATGTGACTCTTTATCATGCAAATGTCATAGGGTCTCATCACTAGAGAAAATATACTTCATACATTCTTCTGCTAGGTTATAATAACCTACTTGGGAAATTATTGAACATATACAAATTTCATTAATGTTTTATGAAAAATTCTTGTATTTTTACAAAAAAAAATTAAAATAAGTAATGATTGCCTTCTCATAAAAAATGTAGTTACTATTTCAATATGCATTAGAACAATTTTTGAAAAATATATTCAGAAAAGTCATTCTAAATCTAAAGCAAATCTTAAAAAGTATTTTAATAAATTACCCCCAAATTGTCATTTACAATATTGATCTCAAGTTACAAAGTTTCACTACAACATCAGAACTAAAATATCATCTCTTCTACAAAGAAATAATAGATGATAGAAAAATACATAATGACATGTGAACGAACTATTGCTGTTCTTGTGTGTCATTAGATTAGATAGTTGTTGATGTGTGTGATTGCACTCTATAGTATTTGTGTGTAACACTTTGGTGACTATAAATTTTGATGTGATATACTTTTTTTCGTGTAAAATTTAGTTTTGGAAATATTTGCTTTTTGTAAAACTCTTTTTGGGATGTCACCATGTCACAAGCTGGCAAGACCGGATGGTGCACAAGGCTAGGAGTGTCATTGTCTTGTGCATCAGAGGTAAAGTTTTGAGGGCATTCTAAGGGCTGTAGAGCTAGAGGTGAAAAAGCCTATGGGATTACATAGTGTAGTTGGATGCAAAGATAAGGATATTGATTCAAGTTATTCACTTTAATAAAACAAATAAGCGCGGCTTTACACTCTCTTCTTTTTAACACTAACAATTGAAATTCATATAAGTTCTACCATTTTGAATATAAGTCTCATATGAATTTCGGTTAATAGTAAAGAAATTAAAGTAAAGAAATTTATCAACTAAAGTCTCACAACAATGACGAGACATTTTATGTATAGCTAAAGCTGAACTTTTCCCTGCATGCATACACGAGCACAAATCATAAGATATGAGAGAAAAATTATTATAAGGAAATTATGGGCGTTTACATATCTATAGATATGAGAATAAGTATTATTATTATAAGATAAGATATAATGCAAAACTTTATCAGATTTAATTGACAAAAGGATCACATGCCATATTTTGTCTTAAATTCTGCTGGACAACTTAGCAAGTCTTAGATTCCTCTCTTTCAAAATATCGACCCATAAATTCCTCGGCAATGGGTTACTACTATATATGGGTTACTACTATATATGGTGCCAAATCTCTTCACACATTGCAACACTTATTATATGGCTATAAGATTTGCAAATTATCTGAACCACATTTTTAGGCTCGACTTCCACTACTTTGTTTTTCTAAGGAAATATGCCAACAACATAATTTGATGATTTGAATGTTTTCAAGAGTGAGAGTTTCCTAAGACTAACTAGACGCAAATATATTACCAGACACCCTATAAATGTTATGATTTTTCTTACAATATCAAAGATTTAAAATTAATGGTTGAACCTATTAAACAGGGCAAAATTATTTGATATCAATTCAACATATGCATTAAATAATATGATCAAGACAAGGAAAATAATAGTTTTTGATTTGTAAAGTAAAGCCTACTATATATCTAACACTATACCAGACACTCTCGATTTTCCTGCAGAATACACTGAAATTTCCGCAGGAAACCTGCTTCCTGCGGATTTTACCAAGGATAAAGGTTCCCAGGTAATACCTTCGAGGGTAATTGATTCCTGAGGATTTTAGGAACCGCAGGAAACTTACCTGCGAAAATTTCCCAAGGAAACGGGACAAATATCCTCAGGAAAAGTTTGGTCAGAGGGGGAGGTACCCCTGCCCGTGAATGTTTCCTGCGAACCTTCCGCAGGTAATTCCGAGCAAATTCCACAGTTAATTCCGCAGCAAAACTGTTTACGCAGGAAACTGAAGGAATCCGCAGAAAAATCCGCAGGAAAGTTACTGGATCAGACAAGTGTTTGTTTATTTCTATTAATGAATGCCAAAAGCAATAATAAAAGACATTTTTAATTATTTTTTTGATAAAAAGTTTATTATTAACTATCTTGAGTCAAATTTTTTAAAAAAGATATAAAAGGTTAAAGATCCAAAAATAGCATCCACTCAACAAATAAAAAACCATGGCAATAAAAACTTATTAATTGTAACAAAAACATTAGTCATAAAATACATCAAGTCTCCCTCAATATGAAGGTGCAAAATATGCATAACAAACACTCCAGTTACAGTAGGGAACATGATTCATGTTATGGAAGAAACTACAATGTAATTTTGCAATGTCTTATGCTCTTAGTCTTGCAACTTGATCTTCTGCCAATTGTTTCTCAAGCCTTGTAATTGCCTCCTTCAAATTTGACTCAATCTACAAAACCATATGATTGATCAAACACAAAAAATACTATGAGAAATATTCAGTAAGTGATGATGCACATATTTTGAATTTTCTAGAATACTTTAGTAGTCTATAGAATAAACCATTACTACATCTGTATTATTAATGTCATGAAAATTTTAGAATGTGTATTTAGAATATACATCTCACACCTACAAATAGGCAAACTATTTATGTACAGTTGTACTCAACCCTTTTAAGGGACCAAACCATTCAGGGCCACTATTGGTTTGGAAGCTTTGAGTAAGTATAAAAACATGTATGCTGTTAGAAAACAAGAGAAGATTAATCAGATTTATTGGGTTTCCTTCATGAAGAAGTTTAGCTAATAAAGAGAGACTTTGATAAAGGCATATTCATTCAAATTAGGGCTGTTTTGGACTGGCGTATTACAGTTTGTCTAAAAGCATAAGTTGTCAGACAGTTTGGGAGGAGTATAGAAAACAGCCTAGATAGTCGATAACACATAAACAAATAGCACCCAAAATCAGATCCAAACATTTCAATGTTAATTTCTGACATAGATTTTTGTCGAGGGTCTTAGTGAATTTGTTCAAGGCTGGTGGAACCTTTAACCTCTGCACAGTCTTCGACCACTTCACAAATCTGGTAAAATTCCTATTCGGCGGCAATGCACCTCCAATTCCAAATTGCGTAGACACTTCTCGAATAGCTTCCAATCATCCAAAACAACCAATAAGGACACTAGATTTGATATGAACAGGTTGAGTATAACAAATGAATTAAAGCATATTAGCCGCAGCTAACACAGATACATCACTCAAATATTAACAAAGAATATTTTATATGAACAGGTTGACAATAAACAAATGAATTAAAGCATATGAGCAAAATGATTAATTAAACTTGATAGAATCTGAATCTAAAACAAACATTCAAATTCATAATCATTAAAATGTACATGAAGGAGGAATATGCTAATACAAAATGATGATATGGTCAAAGATTACAAAACAAAACTATTATGAGATTTTCAAAGTAAAATAAAAGTATTCACCCAATTAAACTGAAGCAAAAGATCATATCTAAAGAATCAGTGAGTAAGAGACCACAAGTGAGAGCTTAAAAGACCAAGAGCTTGAACAAGTACTGTGAGAACGCAACTTCGAGCTTTTTCAAGAACTTCGATCTTAGCAAACACAACTTTGAGCTTTTCGTACAACTTCGATTTAGCGAAGATTAGTTTGCGGTGGTGGAACGGTGGTGGAATGGTGATGAAGCGGTGGTGGAACAGTGTTAACAACCTCATCCAGGGTAGAGAAAAAAGAGCCATGATTGATGACATTAAGATGTCTAATTTATATCTCCACGACAAGTGTAAGACGCAAAGTGAATTGGCAAGTATCGGAAAGTCCAACTCCATTGACAATATCAGAACCGAATAATTTCTCATCAAAATCGAACAATTCATGAGCTTTGGGTATGAGCCTCTGTGCTAGTTGCTCAAGTGATTCAGACGGAAAGTCTTGGTGGAACAAGATAGACTGAACCCTCATGGCAGAACCTTTTGCAGCTCACTTCTTCATAATTGTGGAGTAAAGTTTTAAGGTGCGTAATTGAGTTAGAATCAACTGAATGTGAAAGAACATCGATGAAAAAATTTAACCGATCATTGGGCGTGAGCTTGGGGAGCTGCACCTCTAGATTGCACTTCATGCTTCGAAGGTATTCATATTGCTCAGACAATCTATACCAGTAACGTGCTAGTTCTAAATTAAAATATATCATACAAAATTGCTACTATAACAAATTTAAGTCAACGTGACTCTTTCTCTTCTACAAAGAATTAATAGGTGACAGTAAAATACATCATGTGTGTGCCAACTACGCAATAGTGCTCCAGCGCCGCCACTATATCCACTATTTCACAACATTTTGTACTAAATAGCGTATCGTGGAACAATAGCGGTTTGTCTAAAACCGCTACGCTATACAAGTATAGCCACTATATCTACTATTTCTAAACACTAGTAAAATTTACATAAGTAAAGCCACAAGGATGAATTAGAGGCCAAATTTATTAAACTACTTCATTATTGCAGCAACCATTATAGTATGTGACACAAATCCATATATTACCAGCCAACATCATACATAAACCTAAATCCAATAAACCTAAATCACATATCTTTATTATTTATTACATGTCACTTCATATTTCCATGTTTGTCTATCTATGAATTCAATTAATGTTTCAGTATTGACTTCATCATTCTCCACATAACACAAATATTCATATATGTTTATTTTAATTTACTAATAAGAAGATGATAAAATGCTAACTTTTTTTTTCTTTCTAACATTTTCATTGTTTTTGGAAATGCAAGATAAGTGCTCGGATTATAGAATCCGAACGGCATAAACACCCCATACAAACCTCCAAAAACACGTTGAAATATTTAGGATTTTATCCGAATAGGACTCGCGAGAAACTCATGGGCTGGAAAAAGTAATGGCCAAAGTACATTACCAAACACAGTAAAGTGTATCATCTTAGTGGTCATGATTCCCTAACTAGAGTCGTATAAATTCACTAATTCTATTCTATGAAACTTTTCAAGTAATAACAACAATCAATCAAATTATTGTTTGAAAATTTTTAGAGAAAGTTATAGTAAAATATATCTTAAAAAATACTATATAAATCATTGCACTACATATTTTTATTGTAAGAAATCATGGCACTACATATATATATTAAAAAATACTATATAGAAATCCTATAGAAATTATTCCCTATGTTAAAAGTTTCACATCCACATCAATATCAGAACTATTTTGAACTGAAATATCATCCTCAACATTGAGAAACCTGAAATATATCATCATTTCCTCAACATTTTGGAATGCATTAAATTCTTAATCAATTGCAGGACTAATGTTGACAGTATCTGATACTTCCTGCGGCTGGTAGTGTATGATCATCAGTTGTTGGCAAAGATTCAAATGTTGGTATGCTGAAGAGCCACACTCAATTCGCCTTCTAATAACATTCTAGTAACTTCTGAACCTGAATTACTAGATGCATAAGAACATCTAGCTGAATTCATCTTCAAGATTTCCTTAGATTTCTTGAAATTGGACACGATAAGGATTCAATTTAAGCATTGTTATAGACATGCATGCCAAAGAGAGGTTCATGAGTTACTCAATTTGATAAATGATCAATATATACATGCATACCGATTTAAGCATTGTTAGTAAATCAATTATAATTGTTAAGGATTCAATTTGTATATATTGTGAGCATAATTTTTTTTACATGTGCATCCAATTACATCTGACAGTGTAGATATCTATAGAGATATTTTAATTATACTCGAAGTTAATTTGAGAATTGCTTGCTTATTTGAACAGGGCCGTAAGCTATGAGTGAACCGACGATAACACCTCCAAGAACCCTTCCACTAAAAGGCAAACTGTTGGAGTTAAAGATATTATCTCAAAATATCTTGTCAAACCAGTCACATATCACATTTTGTATGACGTTAAAGATAAATATAACTTAAGTCAAATATCTTTAATAATCCAACTATTGTGAATGATGGACGGTATAAAAAAAACATTACAAAGCGGTGTATAATTTATACTATGCCTACTGCATCTTTAATGTAGAGCGTAAATATCAAGTGATGAACGAAGGATAATGCTTGATATAGCACCTGCTGCACAAAGTACGTAAACATATCTACGATAGTGTGCAGAAATGTGAACATTGCATTTTGTTTTACATATATCTGGCCAGTATTTAAATTTATCACATGATGGAAACTTCCCCCAGATGTTTCTGCTAAACTTCCACCTTCACCAAATCAAATATAAAACATGAGACACAAGTCTTAGTAAAGATCAACTTCTCATGTTTTATTTCAAAGAAAAAATTCCTAATGAGTGAACCGAAGCTACATAATAATTTGAAATAGCTTTTATAACAAATTCATAACTTATTTTTAAATTCAAACTTAGATTTTTCACATATTTAAATTTTTATACAAGATAAGGGGATTATTAAGAAGTTTAATGTTATTATGTTGAACATTTGCTAATTTTCATGCAATATTTTTAATGTATTGAAAAGGCAGATATAAAGAGATAAAACAAATTAAACTTTCATTTGAAATTTTAGAAACACAAATATCTTCTTCTTTTTTATGCTATAAAGGGAATTAATTAATAAGAGACCAAATAACAAAATTTAGACTTTAATGATATAGGGAATTAATTGATTCTACACTTTTCAAAAGTAAACATCAAAGGGCATTTGGTCTAGTGGTATGATTCTTGCTTAGGGTGCGAGAGGTCCCAAGTTCAATTCTCGGAATGCCCCTCATCATTTTAGGTCCTATTTTCAAAAGTTCAATGCTTATAGCATAATCTGTTTAAACTAAAAATCAATTCTTAAATTCAAAAGTAAACATATTTACAAAACTATACCCCTCAAAAAAATAATATTAACAGAACTATTAACAATCCACTTTCATCATTATCAGAACTATTTAGAACTGAAATATCATTTCAATCCACTTTCCTCAACATGAGAAACCTGAAATATACCATCATCTCTTCTACAGGGAAAAAATGCATTAAATTCCTAATAAAACAACTTGAAACAAAAGAAAAGCCAACACTTATGTCTTTCAGAATATCATTTCCCGAGTCTATTTACAACCTATACCAAATAGAAATTTTCGGTTTTATTGAAAATTAGACACTTAATTTCAAGTGTCTTCTACAGAAGGAGAAGACATGTCCTGATCATTTGCCGTACTAGTTGTTGGTGAAAGGCGACTCGAGTGTCCTTCTAACTCTTCAAGAACCTTCTGTGAATCAGAATTACTATTTCGAGCAGCAGCAGCCAAAATTCTTGCATTTGATTCCTTAGCAAGGTCAGTCACAAAACTGGACGCAATAATCTGATTAACCAGAAGATAAAGATTGTCAAATCAGGTTACTCACTTTAATAAATGGTTAATTAATATCACTAATCATTCCATAAACTATGATTTGCTTACCTTAACAGGTCCGGCTGCCTTGAGGGAATTCACAGCAGTACTTCCGAAAGTAATTCCCTTGTTATCGGTCAATAAAACTCCACACCTTGCCTTTGCACGACAATGATGACCATCATCATCAAGGAGACAATTTACAGCTAAAATTAGTATCTGAAATTTTACCTGCAAGCATACACGCGCACAAATTATAAGATACGAGAGAAAAATTAATTGCTTTACATATATACGATATGATGCAAAGTTTTATCAGATTTTGGACCTTTAATTACCTGGCGCTTGTTAGGAGGACCATTTGGATCAAGAAGGCCAACCTCTGATACAGAACCTGTTGCCGAATTTATGATAACAGATCGACGAGGTAATGCTTCAGATAGATTGTATATAGCGTCCACCAAATCCTACAAAACAATAATTGATTCAAAAACCATAAAATGAAATATAAAATTGCATATGGAATGTGAAGATTGGTTAATTAATGTTATGCTACCTGGCCAGCATTCAAATTCATTATATGAGGGGTGAATGTTCCCCCACCGGAACCAGGAGGGTGCACTTTTCTTTTCTTAGAAGAAGTTTCTGCAGAAGTAGTTGTTTTGGAAGATCCTTCGTCTCTCTTCTTTTTTGATCCACTGATCACCTTTCCTGTTGCCTTGTTCTTATCATCCTCCTCCATATTTTGGCCGCAAGAAAAAGAAGAATAAATTGTGATTTTCTGTAATTAATGTCAAGAAACACTATGAAAGTGGCACTATGTTTAAGGAGTGGAAAGTGAAACTAACCGTCTAACTAGGAAGGAGGTTGCATTGTTTCTTTTCAAATGCATGTCCCCGTTTTTTTTTTCTACAATTTTGGACATATTAACATATTTAATATTAGTTGAATATTAACATATTAACATGAGATAAAGATGAAAAGTGGTTTTGCTTGCTACACGTATATGCATTGAAAAACAAATGGAACTCAATCCTACAATATGGTAACTACTAAGTACATAAGACAATTATATCAAGACCAAGTCATTTGCCTTTACCATAATAATATGCATAAATGGTACACGGTACACTATTTAATAATTAGTGGAATGAATTTAGCCATATAATTTGATGATCACGATGATGATAATAATAAAAATAATAATAATAATAATTATTATTATTATTATTATTATTATTATTATTATTATTATAATAACAACAACAATAATAATCTTCTATACTATACTATGTGCCCGTTTTTCGCTGTTTTTATTGCGTTAACGTTTGAAAACCAGGGACGATGTTTTTTTTATGACATTTTGATTTTTATTAAAACTAAAAATATAAATGTTTATTGCTTTTAAGCTATAACAAAATAAACTAACCATGATTATCTATTTCAATGACACCAACAATATAACAAAAAAAAATATAATCTAAATTCTTTTTTGATTGACACCAACAACAATCTTTATTATAGAAAAATTTGCTTAAGGGTATAATTGGAATAATGAAAAAGTAAGTATGAATATACCCATTTAGTTTGTTACACTTTTTAAATGATAAAGGAAAAAATCAGACATATATATTCATTGATAACAGACATATATATATTCATATCGTGTTTGTTACACATTTGTTTTAATATTTACATTTATTATTATATATTTGTTACATGTGTTATTTATATTGAAAATTGAGGATACTATTGGAAATGAAAAACTCAGCTCAAAAGTGCCGAAAGGGTAGTTTTCTTTAGATATAGTATAGATATATAGGGTCACATTACGAGGAATGTTTTCAAGTTACCTGAACCACATTTTTAAGCTCAATTTCCACTTCTATACTAACAACAGAATTGCATGCTATGTCAATATCAGTAAGAAAAAATTATACTCGCAACAACACCTTGATATCCTTCCTACGAAGTCCTTTCAAAAAAAAAAAATCCCTCCAAGGAAGTATATTGAACATATACAAATGAAGCTACTATTTCACTATGCAATAGAAATTAAAATAAGTAATGATTGCCTTCTCATAAAAAATGAAGCTGCTGTTTCATTATGCAATAGAAATATTTTTGAAAAATAAATTCATAAAAGTTATTCTAAATCTAAAGCAAATCTTAAAAACTATCGTAATAAATTAGCCACTAGATTGTCATTTACTATATCGATCTCAAGTAAAAAAGATTTAATAGATGATAGAAAAATGCATCATGATATGTGAACGAACTACTGTTGTTGTTATGTATCATTAGGTTAAACTAGGTACATAACCCATACGTTGCGCGGGTTTTATTAGGATGCACTTATATAATTTAAACTTTTTGGTATAATAGGTAAAAAAATCAAATGGATACATGTCAAAAAGTCAAATTTATAGTGAATAAAACATGTCAATCGGATACAATGTATTCAATCATAATTTAAAAATTAAAACATGTTTAGAACTTTCTCTTCCTTTGTAACCCTAAACAATCTTAGTTTCTCGTGCAATATTGTTTTCACCGCCATACGACCATCTTAACACAACGATAGTTCGTTCTCAACATTGTGACACAATATACTTGGCTTTTTTTTTTTTTGCAAACACTATTTTCAAATCATAATGTGTTTAAATCATAATTTAAAAATTAAAATATGTTTACAACTTTCTCTTCCAATGTAACCCTAAACAACCTTACCTTATCGATTAGTATCTTTTTTCACCCCTAGACCATCACTATAAGATCATCTTAACACGACAAAGGTTCAATCTCAACTTCCTATGACTGAGAATACATTTTCCTTATTTTTTACGAACACTATTTTTAGAAACACTATTTTTCAACTTATGAACCGTGTAACATTTTTTTTTGCCAAAATATTTTTTCCACATAATAACAAAGAGATATTTATATGTCATTAATTAGTATATGTCGCGGTGATTTTCGAATATCAAGCTATTGGTTAGCGTTGACTCGCAATTTTAAGGTTCACCACCAAGCTTTTATTTTTGGATTTTTTAAGATATATTTTTTTAAGGAGGTACTATACTATAATACAATGAAATAAGAAGGGGTGACAGATTTTTGTAACTTAAGTTTAACTACATCATTATCATCATCATTCTCTATTATTAATTATTAGATTAGATAGAATTTGAGACGAGAACTTTTTATGCGTACATTTGGGTCCTTTTTTGTTCTTCTTAAATGTTATGTAAGTAAAAAAATTTAGAGGAAGGTTATGTAATACATTGACATTCAATGTTCCACTAAGTAATTTAAGTGAGAATGAAAATATTTCAAGAGAGTGGAAGCGCTTCCACATCAACAAAATGCTAGAACAATAAGAAGTCTTTAAGGGGTGGAAAGTTTCTCTAGAGTTGTCACATCATTATAAAGCTTGCATGAGAATGACTCAAGTTCTATGAAGCACGGACACTTTTTGGATTAGACGTGTCCCAGTGTCGGACACGTGTGTCGTGTCCGACACCTACACCGACATCGGTAATTACACTGAAATATATAATTTTCTCAAATTATTAGCGGTGTCGGCGTGTCAGTGTCAGTCAGCTCAAGTTTACTTTACAATAGAGAAGAAGACAGAAAAATATAGATAGATAAATAGATAAAAGATAGATAGATAAAAAGATATGGAAGATTCCAAAGCAATTCTTGTGAGGTAACAAGTATTAGTAGACAAATAAAAACAATAAAACAAACAATTTTATAAGCTTATACATTAAAATGCATGTAAATTAAATAGGTGATAAAATACAAACCTTGTTGAAAAGGAACCCTCTCATATCTAATTCCAAAAACAAAACAAAAAACACATTGATTTCTATTGTACATGACCCCATTCTAGAATACACAATCCATAATTATAACGCCACAAATCAAAGAAAATGAATGAAAAATTCAGAACCTAGAGACAATAGGAGTTTTACCATGCAATGTATGGAGTGAAATATACAGCCATATCATAGACTGTAGAAAGAAATAAAAAGGAATAAGAGAATGAATAGATATAATTTCATTGGAGTAATTCAAGATACTACAAAAAAAAACTAGTGTATTTACCCGGCGTTGTCCCGGTTAGACATATAATTAAAGATGATCAATATTATGTATGTTGGAACAAATGGTGTTTCGCAAAATCACCTCTTGAGTTTTGATGATAACAAGGTATTAAAAAATTATCAATTGGATATGCTAAACATTTGTTCAAGTGTACAGGATCCAAATCAAAGTACTATTCATAAAGATTCTGATTGAACAAGTCAAGAGCAAAGGAATTTTATTGAAGCTTAGTGCGTCTGAAGAAACGAGTCTGAAGAAAGCGCTCCTGAAGACACGTTGTCATACCCCAATTTTTGACCTAACATCTTACATTCGTACACTGTTTGATCCTGAATAGTCTCTGACTTTTCAGTGAAAATTCGGCAGAGAGGTATTTTAAAATACCTCATTTTTGTTTCGATTCGGACCCTCTTCTCTCTTTATCTTTTTTATTTATTTACTTTTATCTTTTAAAATTCCATCATTTATTAATTCTCTTTTATTTTTAATTTTAATTTTAGTTTTAATTTTAATTTTAATTAGTCATTTTTCTTTCTTTTACTTTAATCACTTTTATTTTAGTTTTTACTAATTGTCCAAAATGTGCAAAAAATAATAGTGTCAATGTCTAATAGGTCACAGAAAATATGTCCAAGGTCCAAAAATTTCAAGTCAAGTGTCAACTTTAACATTCCTTTTGTCAAAATTCATCATAATTGTCCATCAAAAACCATTAAACCATTTTTCCATTTTCTTCAACCTCCTCACCTATAAATAGAGCCCTCATCCCTCACAATTTCACACACCAAAAGT
>Ga0315913_1002616_pt1 | contig 21266 bp, 7 predicted proteins | sample MpolsnodulesMG_FD_207736 | JGI IMG/M metagenome (GOLD analysis project Ga0315913, IMG submission 207736) | Medicago polymorpha root nodule microbial communities from Los Angeles, California, United States - small nodules | ecosystem: Host-associated > Plants > Roots > Nodule | place: USA... | reverse complement strand
AGCTGAGTTATAGTGAATTTTAAGAATCCTGTAGGCCTAACTGCTTAATCATTCAGTACCCAACCTGGCATTATAGCAGCAGTTGAAATCTGATTGGATTTGTGGAGAAGTAATCCTGGTTGTATGTACTTGTTTATCAAACTGTACTAAACAAATAATTACTATTAGTCCTGTTTAATCACAACACTACGATAAAAAGAATAGTAAATAATCATTGTGGTCTTTGAATGTGTCAAGCATTATCACTATAGTCCTTGAACGTACCACAATTACAAAAACTTCCACGAATGTGTCTTCCGTTAGTCAGTTTAGTCCATAACATTACTAACAAAAGACACTCAATGATGTTTTTGTAATTTCAAAACATTTGGGAACTATAATGACACCGCCTGACACATTTAGGAACCAAAATGACAACTTACTCTAAAAAGAATTACCTCTGCAACAACTGTTTCATAAACACCCTTAGGAAGATATGTAAAAGATGTTCCAGTGTCAATAAGTGCTTTAAATTCAGTTTCCTTGAGACAAAAGCTCCCAACACAGAACCTCTCTACCCCAACAAAATAGGCAAGTCTGCAGCAACTCAAACAATTAACATAAAAGACAAACGAAGAACGCTTGGAACATGTTTAGATGCGACGATGAAAATTAGCAGAAGCTAAATAGTAAGTATTAAAAAACATAACATACAATTCCCCGTCATCAAGTAAGAATGGAGTAGATCGTTGTTGGGTGGCATGTCCTTGATCGCCAAAGAGGATTCTTCCGGAACCATTCTCATTTAAACAAATTGAGATAGAATTCCGAATAAGTCCTGCCTTTGCCAGCAAAGCTGGGACCGAAATGCTTCCAGGTCCTAGCCCCAACAAACCATTGGGAGCAGCCCCTTGTAAAAAGCCGCCACTTTGTTTCCTACCGCAGCTGTACACACAAAAACTAATTATTTTCAACACTGAGGCAAATCAAACTCATGACTTGTAATCTTTCTCAACATATCAAAACTCAATGAACAAAAACAATATGATAGTGTTGGATCGTAATAAACATACCCAAGAATGACAGAGGCTTGTACGGAATTCTTTGTTGCATTATTAGATGCCAAATGTAGTTTGTCTTCAATAAGAAATCCAGAACTTGATGTATTATCTGATGTGTACTCCTTAATATAAGGACAACGATCCTTAAAACCTTTGCAATTGGAGTTTTGACTACACAACTGATGACCGCAAGGTAGATGTCTGCTGGTGCTTGACAATGATGGGCTAAACTGATTTAAATCCCTATCCTGCATCAGAGATGCCCCCATATATGAGGGAGCATCTGCCAATCAATCATTGAAAACGGCTAAATCTCTTACCACTCTTAAGAGCACTATTAAAGAAGCCCAAACAAGAACATCTATAGTATATTAGCATTTTCTTTTAAAACGAAATTTTAGGCGAGTTGTGTCCTGGAGGCTCGCCAAGGTCAGGGAATGCCTCAAAGCTCAAAGAGTGCTGACAGAGGTAGAGGTACTTAAATATTTCCCACCGATGAAGTCCTCATATCAGCAGCAAGATTCGAACTCAGGTCCTTGTGGGATCTGAGGTGAATCCTTACCAAAAGGACCTATCTACGTTGGCTACTATGGAATTTACTAATGAGAAATCTGAGCTTCATTATTACTAGAAGTCATGGGATATGGCACAAACACTAAACCTGTGACACAACAAATTTTGAAGTGTCATAAAGATTTCAAGTGCCACGCCAAGGAACACATGTCCAGTAAAACATGCTTGCTTGATCGTAAGTACACTGTTTGATTTACCATTTAACAATAATTGTATACCACACCCTACTTGATACAGAAAAGGTAATGCGATCAGCGTACTTGATCTTAAGTACACTGCTTGATCTTCTATTAGTCATTAGCATATTCTTAGCCCTCTCACGCTCACTTGTTTGTATTAGCTACTGAAGCGTAACAATGAAACTCTTCATAAACACAATGACAGAGCAATGGAAAACATTAGAAAGATAAAAAGGCAAATGAAGTTTGTGGCATCGACATACCAACGCATTGTAGAAAGCAGCTGACAATGGAGCACATTCTATGCAATCACAAGGGACCCAAAGCATATCACTACCAGTGTCCAATGCAACTAGAAATGAAACATTTGGAGTCCCTATATCAATCCATGTGAAATGCAACCTGAAATTCCACAAATATGAGTTCAAACATATTTTATTCCTACAATCCAAGTACTTATTTTAAACTTCTGCAAGAGCATATCTATGACAAGACTTCAATCCATGCATTTCAAAATTTACTCCAAAGGTATGGTATGGAAGACAAGAGAAACGATTCTAAAATTTCATTTTAAAATCCAATAATTTATTTAATTAATATATATTTATAGAAAAAATATTATGATCCCTTAAAAAAATATTAGGACATTTTTAACCTATCATTCTAATTCTTTTGTAAAAAATTAATATGTATTTAAAAAAATTAGGACATTTTTAACCTATGAATTTATTTCTTTTGTAAAAATTACAATTATTACAAAAATTAAAATTTTACATTTCCTTCCTTGGAAAACCCTCCATCAAAATATTTTCTGAAGAGATCACTTCTATGATCATAGTGTAGATTTAATAACAACTTTTACAGTCTTCTAGTAATTTTAGTAAATTGAAACCAAAGTAAAATAAACAAAATAAAAAGGAAGCAAAAAGAGTCTTTTAAAAATTAGAAACAATGAACAGAATCCACAAACTCATAAGATATATAAATAACAAAGAATGAAACAATGAAATTAAGCTCAACAGTTTCAAAACAAGACACAAACATAAACTCACCAAACAAAGTCATTGCCAAAGGAAAGTGTTTTACTTCCCTCAGAAGGATAAAAAGATTGATCCTGTGAACCAAGTTTCATCTTTTGACGTGTAAGGTCACTGTTCATAAGCAACCTGAAATACTCAGAACTACCCCTTTTAGGCCATGATTGAACCTTTTCACCACCATTGTTCCTTAAATGAACCTTTGCTTCATCAGAAAACCTGTGAATAATCCTTGAAGAAAATGTGATAGCTATTGCAGTTTCCAAGACAAGACCTTTAGCTAGTAACAACCACAGAAGAATACCAACAGCCATAAGTGGAAAAAAACTTAACTTCAGTTTCTGAAATATGAGTTTGCTTATATGAAATAAAACTCAAAAGGGTCACCAAAAATGGTGTTAGTTTTGAGGAAAATGGACTCTGATCTTCAAATTTGGTGGAAAGTTTTGAGTTTTTTTCTCTTTTGGAGAGTGTGAGTGAAGCGTGGGAGTGTAATACTAGAAGAAAATAGAGAAAGAGGAGAGAGAAAGTGGGGTGCGTAGTGCGCATGTTTGTACTTTTGCAATAATGTTTTAAGTTGTGAACGTGGCGAAGGGTTAGAGGGGAAAGGGTAATGTTGTTTGTCTAATCTGTGTGTAAAGTGAGTAAAAGTGTTTTCAAATGAATTTTGTTTTGTTTTGTTTGTTTCTTGTTATGGTCATGATGAAATTGATTTTAGGAAAATAGTGGTCCATAAAGGTGATTAGGGAAAAGAATATAGAACTAAGAGGGAGAAAATCTAATATCAAATGGATTAAATCTCGGTAAAAAAATAATGAATAATTGATAAATTAGTTTATAGTAGACAAGTTTTTTTAGGAGGTAGACGAGTTTATAGAGAATGATTTATATTAGATTATGTGGCTCTCATTCAATTCATTCATCTATAAGTTATCTGTGGTCAAGTACTTAATTGTAAAGTTTTCTTTTTCACTTTACGGCTCCTTATTTCTTAGTGGGTAAGGACTGCCTGCAAGCATGACATGTCACATATGTTGCATGCTTCACACCTCTTACTTGTTTGCATATGCTTTACACCTCCTACTTGCTTGCCATGTGCTACTTTGCTTCACCATTAAGAATTGAGGAACGAATGGTATATATAGAACAATTATGTGTCGTGATCAGATATAGAAAAACAATTAGAACCACACTGTAACATACACTTGAGTGTATTTTGGTGAGAATTCTTGTTCCATTTGAGAGAGTATTTTAGGAGATATTGAGAGAAAATATTGTCCTTTGTCCTCATTACTATAAGAGGACTTGTTGTACTCTTTTCTTTTACATAGTGGAACTTTGCTCGTGATCGCCCATGGTTTTTTACTTCTCATATTGAGGAGTTTTCCACGTAAATCTTGTGTGTTATTTCTCTTGTTATTTTACTTACTTCTCTTTGATTCTCAATTTCATCGATCATGTGCTTCCGCATTGCGCTGATACCCTAACAAGTGGTATCAGAGCTCTAAGTTGGGAATTTCAAAATGTCACCTAAATTTGACATTGAGAAGTTTGATAGCAAGATTAGCTTTTCTATTTGGCGAGTCCAGATGAGGGTCGTTCTTACTCAGAACGGATTAAAGAAAGCTTTAGATGGAAAGTCGAAGAAACCGACTTCCATGACCGACGATCAGTGGGACGAGTTGGATGAAAAGGCGCTTTCATCAATCCAACTTTGCTTGTCTAAAGAGGTTCTCCATGAATTAGTCAATGAAACAACTGTTGCGGGATTATGGCTGAAGTTAGAAACTCTATACATGACCAAGAACCTTGCAAACAAGCTTCGTCTCAAAGAACGTATATATACCATTAGAATGGTTGAAGGTACTCTTATTCAATCTCATCTTGAAGAACACTTGACATATAGAATTAATTGAGAGGAGAAAATCATTAAACCTAAAATTGTTTGAAGTGTCTTCAAGTATATTTTTAAAAAGAAAGGCAAACAAATTCCCTTATAACATAATCACATACTACACCAGATAGCCTAGCAGTATAAAGAAAAAGTTACATCAACACGAGGAATCCGACATGGGGGTGATACCTGCAAGCAAATACTCACAAAAGGATAATAATTTTGATAGAAAAAAAAGGAGATGCATACCTTAGAATAACACCCTCAACTCCAACATCCAGCGGCGGAGGGACCATGGGGGCCAAGGGTGGCCGTGGTCCCCCCCAAGTTTTGTAATTTTTTTTATACTAGTAATATTTATGTAGAATAGGGTCAAGAATGTATAATGTAGAACAGTGGTCCCCCATGGTTGTTGCTGCTAAAGAAAATTATACTAGCAAGATATGATAATTTTATATGTTGTTTAATGTGCCCCTTTCACTATGAGTCTATTATATGTTCATTTGGCCTTTGTCTTTTATGAAGGAAAAAAAAAAACCTTTTAACTTATAAGAAAAAGCTCTTTATTTTGTCTTTTCTCCCAATTAGTTAAACCTAGTTTTTCTCTCTTCTCCCAATTTTTCAATCGCAGCTTTGGCTTGGCTGAAACACTGTTTCGTCTTCTTCCTCTTCACATTTCGTCTTCTTCTAGTAAGTTTTTAACTTCTCTTTTTCACAATAATAACAGTTTAATGCTTTTATTTTGTTGGATTGTTGGTAGAGTATTCTATAGTAGTTAGTTAGTACATATTATTTTGAATGTAGTTTTTTTTCTTCTTTTAAATATGTAGTGCATTTGAGAATTTATTTTTACCTTAAAACTTGGTCCCCCGATGTTTAAATCCTGGCTCCGACAATGCCGCATCAAATAAAAAATTGAATAGAATAAAATAAATTTCTTACCTTTCTAATTACCTTTATCAATCATCTGAAGTGACATCAAAATTTTGACTTTCCTTTTTAGCTTAATGGGTGTTGGTATACCAAGAAGGATTATGCCTTTTGGATGAGTAACGAACACGGGAGTTGGCTGTGGTCATCAAAATAATGGTGGAGAACACCGATTCATGATCATCGGAGTGTGCTGTTGCTGCTGCATGGGTGCAGGTGGAGTTGAGAGATTAGGAACCAAACGAGACGAAGGTGTAGTGGGAGTACGCGGTGAAGAAGAAGAATCCACCGGAAGAGGTGTTGCTGATGCTGTAACATAAGAAGAAGAAGAAGATGACAATGATGATGATGAAATCGGAGGAGAATCGATGATATCAGACAGAGAAAAGATTGATCGAAAGTGAAAGTGAGTTCTTTCTATGTTTCTTTCGGCATGCACACAAAGACAACGTTCATATTTTATTTTTGGGTTGTTTCGTATTTTATAATAGGGCTTAAAACTATATGTTAATAAAATTGTGAATAAAAAATAGCGAAAAATATGTATTTAAATTTTGATTATATTAAAATAAACATGTAATACTATTTTTCTTCAAAGTGTGTTAGACTATTTTTTTGCTAGATTATTAGAAATAAAAAAAAAATTATTAAAGGAGTAAAGCGTAGATTTTAACATAAGAGGGGAGGAGAATGTAATTCAAGCTTCTCTCAAGAGAGGGGGTGAAATATTTACTAATATGTTTTGAATAAGAGGAGAGGGAAGTGTATATTTTAGCATAAGAGGGGATGAAAGTGTAATTCAAGCATCTTTAAGGGGAGGAGAGTGTAATTTACTCTAAATAATAATAACCGTATTGGGACTTTGGCATTCTTTTGTACCAAAAAAAAAAAATTGTATTTAAGACAAATATATTTTACCTTAAAATAATAATAATAAAAATATTTGTTTCTTAAAGAAAAATAGTAATAATATTTGTTTTTTTATAGAAACATGTTAGGATAACCCTTCCCCTCAAAAGAAAAATGTTAGGATGACCTTTATTTTAATATGTTTAAATGCACTTTTGAGCCACTATTTTTTTTAAGGGTAGCTTGCAATTGGGTTAATAATCATTTTGATATCTAAATGTGTAACAAATAGTCACAATAGTCTATAAATGTATAGAAATTTTGATCTTGGTGACTCTATTAATCTTATCGTAAATTTTTGTAGGCAAATAATGCAACTGCATAGTATAAATAGATGCAGCTGTAGTAACCAATTTGGCTTGAAGAAGGGGGAGGCTTTGTTTGGCAAGGCTAAGAAGTTAGCCTATAGCTTATAGCGGATAGCTTGTAAGCTCGTCTGTCAAAAAAATGCTTGTTTGGTAACGGTCTTTTCATCACGAGTTTATAAATTATTTTTCGGACGCCATTTCAAGTAGCAATTGAGCTTATAACTTATAGCTTATCATATTTTCTTCCAATTTTACCCTTACTACTTTATCTATAATCCATTTTTATCCCTTTATAATTTTAAACAAATTTGTTATGTTTTTAATGCTTCTTCGATTCTGAAACGATGTTCTAGCATTTGCCATGAAAAAACTATTGACTTTTGAGAGCGCAAAATTTTCTTATAATATCCCCTAACAACTTTTCTTCCATGGCTCCCACCCTTAGATGCAAAATTTTTTTTGTGTGAATAAATGAGTATACACTGATTTGACATTGAACATACCTTCATCATTTGCATTACATTGCCACCCATCTTCATTGTATTTTAGTTGTGTCGTTTGGATTAGCACCAATAAATTCATCAAGAGATCTCCTTTCCATTTAGTTTAGAGAGCTTTAATGAACATTTTTTAGTCATTTATACCTAACCCGACATCTTTTAATTTGACCCATAATATAATTTTCACTCGACCAACTCCCCCACCCCACAGAAATCTTTGAATCCGAAAAAAATTCTTTCCACACCCTTATTGGCATTTTAAAGAGGGGCATATAAAAAGTTGGAGTATAACTAAGCACCAAATTAATTTAAACAACTTTTCCACCCCAAACTTACACACCTCTATCACCCCAATCTCTTCTCAATATAATTATCTCTAACATAGGATCCCACATTGATGTCTTCCTAGGATTTTCTCCCACACCGATCCCATATTGCATGTCAAAAATTTCGTCGTGTTCCTCATAAATTCATCCTTCACATTGATTTCACATAGTTTAATCTTGTTGAAATTAACCTTTCAATCTGGATATTAACTCAAACCACCTTGGGATTGCTTTCATACTTTGCAAATTCTCCACAAATGGCTCTCCAATTAAAAGTATATCATCTGCATATTGAAGATGACACCCTTTATTTTGAGTTTGCTACTTGGAATCTCAGAGAGTTTCCAATCCATCGGCCACTAAAAGAAATAAAAAAGATGCGAATGAGTCCCTTATTTCAATCTATTACTAGTATTTATTTGGTCCGATGGACATCTATTCACCAACACATGCATATAAACTTCCGGAAAACACGCACGTCTTAATCCACATTATACACTTATTGCAAAAACCAAATCTTCTTAGCATATCTTTCAAGAAACTCCAACTCACGGAGTCATATGTTTTCTCAAAATCAACTCAAAATCAAACATCCCTTCCCTTTTTTCTTTGCAACATCTACTATCTCCTTCACCACTAAAAATCCATCCAACGAAATCTCCCCGTAATAAATGCCAATTGGTTTTTAGAAACAAGAGAATCCATTACCACCCCCAAAACTTTTTTGTAATAAGAATGTAGACTACTTCTTTGAAAGTTTTTCATTTACAAAAAAATCATTTACAAAATATTCATCGAACATTACCTTTATATCTCCCTTTATCACCTCCCGAAAACTTTTGAAGAAGGCAAAGTTGAATCTGTCCATACTCGGACTTTTGTTGCAATATTTTTTATTTTTTTGTGACCGCTACCTTGCTAAAATTAGGGGGTGTTAAATCCAAATCGATCCACAATCCTCTATACATACATTTGAGAATGTTTAAAATGAACAACACACATGGCATATCAAAATCAAATTTAAAAGAAAAGTTACATGTGACAATGTAAGGTTGAATCATAAAAGTCATAGTCCAATTACACCATTTAAAATGTTTCTTTTTTACAAAAATAAAACGATATTCATTCATTCAAATCGATAGATTACATCAAATACAAACATCAATAAAAACGTAAAGGGTGAATCTGCGAACAAACTCACAACACCCAAGTTAATAGCATAAAACGACAAAATGCCTACAAATAATATGATAAAACCTAAGTCACCGAAATTCACATGCTTCCGTATCTTCACCGTTGACGCCCAAATCATTGGTTGAATTTGTAATTGACTGATGCTGATCTTTCAATAGTAAATAAACGAACACCGCGACAAGACGCGAAATCAAACGTCGCATGAGACGACGAACAACACAATGCCGCACTTAGACGACGAAATCACAAAAAAACACAATAGAAAAAACTGGATATATGTGAAAACCACTTATTTAGATTGAAAGAAAAGGAAAAAAAAGATGTTGAGGGGTGATTCTATGTCAAAAAATGACCTAAAACCACCCCTCCTCGATGAACGAAGGAGAAAAAAAGTTTAGAAAGAAGTTGGAGTTTCTCTCACTAGAAAACTAGAAAAACACTCACTTACCATTTAAAATGTTTAAAATGAACGATACACATGACATATCAAAATCAAATTTAAAAGAAAAGTTACATGTGGCAATGTAAAGTTGAACTATAAAAGTCATAGTCCAATTACACCATTTAAGACAAACTTTTTTTTAATGGCACCATTTATGACATACTAAAGTAACAAAGAATAACCAACAATCAAATAAAAATCTTCAACAACAAAATTTTGAAAAATAATCTAAATAAATAATTATATAAAATGACATAATTTCAAAATTAAAAAACTAGAATTATAATTTTTTAAATCAGCAAAAATAGATGTTTTTTTATTTATAAGATATGTTTTGCATTGATTGAAAAATTACAATCTCAAATGACTACAATGCTTCTTGCATATGATTTTTTTTCTTTCTTTCTATCAACATAAAAAACTAAAAAATACGAGATAAATATTATCACCGATAAATATAAAAAAACATAAAAGAAAATCATTTTTCAATAATAATCAATATCTTTGAAATAAACAAGAGACAATTATTTTCAATAAAACTATATGTTAGTCATTGATAAATAAAAAAAAATACGGGATAAGTTTTTATCAAGAGAAGGAAATACAATACTTGGGTTAGGGGGCAACGACCTGACTCAATAAACCACAAAACCCAACAATTTAGTGCAAAAATGGTAATAAAAGAGAACCGTCCCAAACAACCATTACCACGTACAATCCAACGAACCCACATAAGGGCGCGACAATCCAGCGAACGTAGTGGGACAAAACCTCATCCTTTATACATATATTTGAGAATGTTTAAAATGAACAATATACATGACATATCAAAATCAAATTTAAAAGAAAAGTTACATGTGACAATGTAAGGTTGAATCATAAAAGTCATAGTCCAATTACAGCATTTAAGACAAACTTTTTTTAACGACACCATTTATGACATACTAAAGTAACAAAGTATAACCAACAATCAAATAAAAATCTTCAACAACAAAATTTTGAAAAATAATCTAAATTAATAAGTATATAAAATGACAAAATTTCAAAATTAAAAAACTAGAATTATAAATTTTTAAATCAGCAAAAATAGATGTTTTTTATTTATAAGATATGTTTTGCATTGATTGAAAAATTGCAATCTCAAATGACTACATTGCTTCTTGGATATGGTTTTTCTTCTTCTTTTTGTCAACATAAAAAACTAAAAAATACAAGATAAATATTATCACTGATAAATATAAATAAAAAAAACATAGAGGGAAAACATTTTTCAATAATAATCAATATCTTTGAAATAAACAAGAGACTATTATTTTTCAATAAAACTATATGTTAGTCATTGATAAATAGAAAAAAATACGGGACAAGTTTTTATCAAGAGAAGGAAATACAATATTTGGGTTGGGGGGCAACGACTAAAATATTTTAGGTATGATGAACGACTACTACCGTCAACACGGAGCATCTATGCACCTAGCCCTTTCGATCAACATCATGATAAAACCAGTCATGTTGAATCGAGATATGCATCCAATAGAACAACGCCAGAACTAAAGAATCCATTTATTCAATTCAGAAAACCAGATTCAAGATTTTCAAACAAAATCACAGAGCCGAAACAAAGTCATCACCCATCTTCATTTCCACGAAACAAAACGAAAAAAACACCAGTAAACAAAAATGAAAAAAAAAAGAAGCAAAAACAGACTGAGACTAACTCATAATCACATCAACACCATAGCTCTACAAGACAACGACGACGTTGAACGAAACCAGTGACCAGAATAGAATCAACACACACCAAGACTCTGAAAGGACAACCGTTGTTGCGCTTCATCGATGACGATCTGAAACCCATAAATACATTTTTCATTTATACATAAAAACACGGGACATATATTTACCACTGATAAACATAAAATCATGTGACACATATTTGTCATCATTGCGGCAAAAAAAAAATACTAACATATTATTTTAAGAAAAAAAAATGCTGACATATTTAAAAATTCACGGTGCGTAGATGTTTTTCATCAATAAATAAAAAAATAAAAAAATTTAAGATTGAAAAAATAATAGTCTATCACCCGTGCATCGCACGGGTTAACACACTAGTAAAATACAAATCAATCTAAAAATTTGAAAATTACATAAAACTGAATATTATTGGATGTGTTTGGATGTTATTTTTTGAAAACCGCTCGAATTGAATTTTGGATTAATTTTTCAAAACTGAATCAAATCACATACATTTTTTTTTTAATAAACAACAAACATATTTTAATTCTTTTTTAATTTTTCATATGCACGATATATTGTATTAATCAATTATTCGTTGTTTTTTAATAATATTTTTAATACTAATTTCTTGAAAATTAACCAATTTTTTTTATATCAAAACATGATTAAAAGAAACCGCATCAAATTTAATCAAATTGAATCAGTTTTATTAGTTTTTTTTTGGTCAAGTAGTCTAGTGGTTAGAGCTCACACAATTAAATGTGGAGAAATGGGGTGTCTGGGGTTCGAACCCCGACCACTGCATATAATATGCAATATCCCTATCAATTGAACTAAGCTCACTGGGATAATCAGTTTTATTAGTTAAACGGGATATTTTGATATACTTTTATTTTTAGATCAACAAGTTTTTATATCAAAAAAAGCCATATTAACTAACTAGCCCGCTGTATTTTCATATTCCACATTGTATTGAAACTTTTATTATAATTGAAATTTTATAACTATATATATTTCTCTTGAAAAAAAAGTTTTTTATCTCGAACCAAACCAAAACCACATCAGCAAATACCCTTGCTCAAAGCACTTGGAAACAAAACCCAAATAAATGAGAAAAGTGCAATTAAGGGATTTTATTATGATTTTATATCTCAAGACATCTTCCCCTTAAAATTTGGCATGTTTTACTAAAACGTTTCATTGTCTACGTGTAAATGTTTCTTACCCAAATTATGGCCCATTTTCATGTTTATCTGCCATCTTAACCCCTCTATATAAATCAAACGGTTTATGTCTTCCTCTCTGTCTTAATCTTTCAAGAGTTGTCTTTTTCTAGATCGTGTTGTCTCCACAGTTTTTCTTTCAATTGAGTTCTTCAATCCAACATTGACACATGGTTCCTACAAATCGCAATCAACATTTTCCCGGTTAGAGGTATACTCAATAACCCTTAAATTTTATTATGCAAATGTTGTTCAATTCAATTATAAGTTATAAACCTTTTTTTTTCATTGTTCACTTATTGTTCTTTCATCCCTTGAATGCTTCAAATCGCAATCAATCATTCATTTTGGATATTGTAATTCTTTATGATATTTCTCTGCAAATATTTTGTATAGTTTATGAATTTCATATTGTGTTTTAGTGTATAGTTGCAAAATAAAATCAAACGATGGAATCATGTCACGCCTTGCATCTATCGGTGAATGCCAGCTCTATTTCCTTCACTTGTATATTTTTTTATTTGTATCAAATACTAAAAAGGAAAGAATCAAATTAATTTTATTATGTTTCTTTTTTTATAAATTGGAAATTAAATTAGTTTTATTGTGATCGGTTCATATCATTATTGATTACTTCATGTAGTGCATTAGAAATTAGAATAAAGTACAAATTGAAGTACAACTTATCATGCATGGAAACCAACTGGAATTAACCAATGTCCAATGCATGAAATAACAATTAACACTTGGTTCAACCCACCTGCCAATGTGTATAGTCAAACTGCATTTCATGTTAACTCTACGTTTCCTGTTCATCTGGAATGATTTGATGTATTTCCTTCTATTTTTTAATATATGTTCTAAGTACATATATTTAGTTTTTTTTTCTTTCAATATATTTAGTTTTTTTTTCTTTCAATTTTTTTAGTTTTTTAAATAATTAAGTAGTATTTTTTTCACTAAATAATCAAGTTGCATGAATAGGAGGAGTATCTATAATAATAGTTATATTCATAAAAAAAAAGTTTGTAATTTAATAGTGTGATTTTATATTCATATTTCGAAAATCAGTTTTTATTAATTATATTAAATCGAGTAAAAAGAGTCATGATCTGGGCATAATAAATGGGAATCATGACCCAAAAAAATTGGGATATTGAAAAAGTTCTTGTTGATTGAGATTATAATTATAATATGCTATATTAGGATATATATTATATGTTTTTAACTTCGTTTTTAATTTTTCTAAACTTCATATCATCAAAATAAATGCTCTTTTAATCTTTTTCCTTTTTTGAAAAAGATCGTTTAAGTTGTTAGTGCTATTTTTTTCTGAATATTTTATTTCTAAATTAATTTTTGTCCTTCCAATGAATATAACCATTTTAAGTTCTCTTCAAAAACAAAAAAAAAGCATTTTAAGTGATTTCTATGATTCCTTAAAAAAAAGTGATTTCTATGATTAATTTTCTTGTAGAGTAAGGAATTTTATTTTATTTTTTGTACGGAAAGGATAGTAGGATCTTCTTACCACTTATAAGCAATTTTATTTTCAATTTATCAAAGTAATTTAGCAACGTAATAAATAATTGAATTATTTTTTCTTTGAAGGAATTGAAGTAATTTTTGTTCATATAAAAAATTAAATGAAGTAATTTGTAACAATTATTTCATCGATTATAATTAAATGAAATTTTTTGGATAGGAGTGACCTACTTACTACATATAAGTAATTTAAAACGTTATTAATTTCAATTTAACACAGTAATAAGTAATTGAAATAATTTTTTTATTTTATAAAAAACAATCAAGTAATTTGTGACAATTATTTATTTGATTACAATTTAATGATTTTTTTAGAGTAATGATCTACTACTTTTTTTTTTTTTTTGGTACAAAGTAATGATCTACTACTTACTACGGTATATTTACCATATTTAAATCATTAGTTTCAAGGTAACACAATAATAAATAATCGAGGTCATTTTTTACCTTTTCAAAGTATAAATCAAGTATATTTTTTTTGACAATTATTTCCTTAATTACAATTAAATGAAACTTTTAGGAGAGTAATTATATTTTTTTTTTTTTTACTGAATTAAGGATATGAAGCACTTACAATTTTTTTTTTATGTGTAAATATGAATTTAAAAATTCATATTAGCTGTGAAACAATTTAAAATTTTTAAAAAGTGTTTATTTTTACATTTTAGTCACACTAAGAAATAATCCTATTAGAGATGATGATCATTGCTTTTGCTATGAAACAAGTACTATGATATCTTGAATTAAATTTTAGAACTAATTAAGTTTTGACTGAATTCATTCTTCTTTTTATGTGTCATTGGATTTCTGATTTTGGAATTTGAAATTTTCACAGGAACCTGATCACTAGAATCAGATTCGGATACACTCATAAATAGAGCCAGCACTCATATTAGCTGTCTTTGTTTCATCCTTTTCGATTCTCTCTTCATTGCTTGCCACCACCTTCACGAAAACCTAGCCACTACTTCACTTCCTCTCCCTGCTACTATCTCTTCATTCAAAACACACCCTCATTATTTTTCACTTTCACACCCCAACTATTTACTTTCACACGCCCTAACTCTATTTCTTTCACCTCTATATATGATTCCTTCATTCCTTCTCATTATACAAACCAACCCAAATTTCAACTCCTTGTAGCTACATTATCTTCATAGTTCAAACAAATCATGCCCTTCGGCTACAAACCTTACCCTTCAAACGACGACGACTACATTGGCAACGAGAGTTGCAACGACTACATTGACTTCCTTAGCTTTGATCACCACAATGCTCTTGCTCCATCCAAGGATAACAAGAAGGTAAGAAGGTGCATTAGAAATAAGGAAGAGAAGAAAGAGTTCCCTCCTCCTATACCTTTCTTAGCTCAAACACAAAACCTTGCTTCCCATATGCCATATGTCTTGAAAAGATTCTACACTAATGAGGGTAGGTTGATCATCAAGGAAGAGAAAGTGAAACATCATGAATATTTTCATGCACGCCGAGAAAATGGTAGACTCACCTTGGAGCTTGTTCCACTCGATCACGACGATTACAATTTCTTTGCAAGAAGTGACGAAGAACAAGAAGAAGAAGAGTTAGCTTCACCACCAACAAGTCCACATGAAGAAATCAATGATCTTCATGTTCATCAAAGTGTTGAACCTAATGATAGTTTTGAAGAAGAAGAAGAAGATAAGGACTATGTTCAAAAGAATGTTGGTGATGAGGTTTTTGTGGAAAATGAGAATGAGATAGTAGGTGGTGCAAATAGTAGAGGAAATTGTTTGAATTGCAAAGCAGCTCCTTCGGGTATTTTTGGGGTACTGCCTCTACATCCTATTAGGACAGTTCGTAGTTGATGAGTTTGTTACTTGTTAGATACATGCATTTGTTAAGCTTTTAGACTCTTCAATGGCTAGGGATTGTAGTTCTTGGCAACATTGCGTTTCTTTTTCTATTTTGATACAGTTTGTTTCTTCCTTCTTAGATATAATCAATTTCATTTTGAAAGTTTTGATTACTAATAAATAATCATGTTATCTTGAGGTAGGACCAAACCTTGATATTTTGGGAGTGGATCTTATATCCAATGATTGCATTCCTCCAAGTATGGTTTTAAATGGGATAGATGCCCAGTTGAAATTGTGGTTGCAACGTCGTTATGGATTTCAAAATTCTTAGTATGACTACGGGTGAGAATATTTAAAACCATGGTGAGAGATATTTGAGTAGAACTTTAGTTTATTTGGAGTTAGTGGCGGTCTTGAACATGTTTAAGACATGCGATCGTGATGTGCCTCATTGTTTGAAAGACACCAATAACTTTTTGCTATATATTAAAAAATTTGTATGATTAAACAAAATGTACATTGAAGATTAAAGTGATCAAATTTTTTATTTTCTTAAATTGTTCAAGGCCTAAAATTTTAGGTCATAAACTTATAAGCTTCTTAAGCTTCAACATACGAAAAATGGTTAACTCCTTTACTCTTATATTATTCAATGCACTTAATTTACTTTGTAATGAGGTTTTTTTTTCCCACTTTTCCCTAATCCTCCAACTTGATTTCTGTAAAAGTATGAACTTTGATTCTATTGCATCTGCAATGTGATAGTGCCAATTGTCAGCTTCAAAGTTTTTGACATTCTAAAACCTTCTACTAAAACTAAAGATTATTTTTAGAATGCTATAACGGTGAGTAATGTCAATATTGTGATACATTTTCCCACGAAATCCTTTTTTTTTTTTGTCGAATAAAATGAATACATAGTAAAATTATAGGTTTAAATGTGACCATCCATGTACTCATTACTGAATCATTCTCAATACAATTAAATATAAATTCTAATGGTTTTCCCTATGTTTCTACCTATCAATCATACTTCTCCTATGATGTTCATCTCTCCACCTTCTCCTATGAATATTTTAAAAAATAAGAAAGGATAAAAAAAATCCAATCATTGGGTGCTACACAAGAACTAATTGACAACTCATGAAATATTGTAGTAGAAGAGATCTTTCTTAGATCTTTTTCTAATGCAAGCCCTCATTCTTCACTGCCCGATCTCCTGAATCTAAAACATTTCAACACAGTCACATTGGTGTCTAACACACCTCACAATAGAAGGAAAAATACATATATCTTTTGGACAATCAAAGTAAGTATAACATTCAATAAGTGCTGCCATGTAAAAAAATAAGAATGTTAATAAAAGGAAACTTACAAATTAGAGAAGCATATTTTAAAAGGATGAACAATTGGCTCACCTTCAGTGTCGGTTGTAAAAAGAAACAGTGAAAGAAAAATGATTCTAGAGCAAACAAATTTTATAATTTCACCCATATTTTGCTCCCTAACAAATAGAAAATGATTTGATTACTTTATAATAATATATAAAGCTCATGATGTCTTTACATCAATTAAATAGTTTTTAGTACTTCAATGTATTGTGCTTGTCCCTCAGAACACTAAGTAAGGAGGTTACATAAAAACTTGTTTACTAACTTTTTATTATTGTTTTAACATTTCATGAAAGAAAAGGAAAAAATATTACAAAAATGAAAAAGAAAGTTGTACAATGTTAGTTATTTGTAGGAAACATGCACCGATGATTTTTTGGAAAAACCATTGAATTCAAGTTAATGCATATGAAATTTTAGAACTTGATGATTTATCCCACGTACTCAATCACATCTGTTTATGATTCATAATGATTAGAATTTACAAAAAAAAAATAATATTTGAATTTACAAAAGAATATGATGTTGAAGATTCACAAAATTATTTATCCAAATAATTCATAAATATTATGGAAATATGTTTTAAGTAGAGATAATTTTGAGATGATTTTACAATAGAAAACTACACATTTATACTTTGATTAAAATAAGGGATATGCATATTTTTAGTCACAAATTTCTTATGTTTTGCTTTTTCAGCTTCTCACGAGTTTTACAAGACTTGTACTTTATCCTTCCTATGTAAGTGTATCTCATCAAAATCAATTTTTTTTTTATAGGAATCTTCAAAACTCAATTAAATTTTTGTCATTGAATTATTTACTACTTATTTGGAGTTGCTTATGATCTTTGAATCTCTCCATTGACCACACTTTAAGTATGATTCAAGAGATGTTATAATTTTTTAAGTAGAAATCATATCATTTGAGGTTTAGGGTGTCACACGAAACTTCTCGAGTTCATCAAAATGAATATGCTCTATCTACACATCGAAAGAAATTTAACGAATATTTAATGGTTTTTTTTATTGAAGTAAGCGCATTATCATCAAAATAAATGGAATTAAAGCTTCACGTCTCTTCGGTTCTTATAAGTAAAGAGACGTGAAGCTATAATTCCATTTATTTTGATGATAATGCGCTTATTTCAATGAAAAAACCATTAAATATTCGTTAAATTTTCGGTACGTAAATACAATATATTCATTTTGATGAACTTGAGAAGTTTGTGTGACACTTTAAAATAGTGTATCCATAGTTTAAAAACCGGACCGGACCGGCCAGTTGAACCAGTCCGACCAAGAACCAGTGGAGGTGATCGGTTCGAGCTACTTATCAGATCGGTTGTGCATTCAAACCGACGCGAACCGATATGACTCGGTCAGAACATTGTGAATCAGAAATTTAATAAATGATTTTATTAAAAAATGGCTTAGCAGGGTGTTGAAACTGCGACCTAACATTTGCATGGCACTCCCTTTACCATTTGCACCATGATTCTCATTTGAAACATAATGCTTCTACTTATTTATATTTAATAATTACATTTTGGATTAAGAAGACAATTTTTATTTTTTTTTAAGGAATGGATTGTGATGACAATATCATCATCACACTTAATTATATTTAATTTTTGGCCAAGCTTGTGAGCTCAAAAATAATTTGTCATTAAAATGAACAATATTATTAAAAAATAACTATGCAATAAAAATATTGTTATAAACATTTAACTTTGATTAAAACTATTTTTTTAGCACATTTGTTTTTATTTATGTTGTAGTTGGAAAGTGAAATATTTTTAAATATATTTATTTAAATATGTACTATATCTCAAAAAGAATATATGCAGCTAAATTCAAAGACATCTATCAAGATGTTTATATTTATATTGTAAAAAATGTGCTTTTATTTATGTAAAAAGTAATTATAATTGACCGAGTCATATAACCAAGTTATTCGATTCAATCCGATTTAGTCGTGCGGTTCGACCAGTGACCCAGTGGTTCAACCATTGAACCAACGACCCAGTACCTTTACCGAGTCGATCACCGGTCCGATTTTTAAAACTTTTTCATAATGAAATTCAATTAAAGCATAATAATGAAACTAAAAATAATATTTACATAATTATTAAATCCAGATCATATAAATTTCGCATCTCACTCGTTGTCCACTGCTCACTGGCCGTCACCTTCTCATTCCGGCTTCTCATTCCGAGCTTACACGGGGCCTCAATCCTCTCTTCTTCAAAAGAGGTCCGTTTATATTAGATTTGTTTATTTTATTATAATGTTTAACTCTCTTTAACGAATCATATAACTCTCTTTAACTCCATTATTTGTTTACATAGGTGCGATTTTTATTAGAATGTTTAACTCTCTTTAACGAATCGTTTAACTCTCTTTAACTCCATTATTTGTTTACATAGATGCGATTATTATTAGAATATTTAACTCTCTTTAACTCCAACTCCATTATTTGTTTACATAGGTGCGATTTTTATTAGAATGTTTAACTCTCTTTAACGAATCGTTTAACTCTAAATACATTATTTGTTTGCATAAGTGCGATTTTTATTAGAATGTTTAACTCTCTTTAACGAATCGTTTAACTCTCATTAACTCCATTATTTGTTTACATAGGTTCGATCTTTAACTCCATTAAAGAGAGTTAAACAATTTGTTAAAGAGAGTTAAACATTCTAATAAAAATCGCACCTATGTAAACAAATAATGGAATTAAAGAGAGTTAAACGATTCGTTAAAGTGAGTTAAACATTCTAATAAAAATCGCACCTATGTAAACAAATAATGGAGTTAAAGAGAGTTAAACATTCTAATAAAAATCGCATCTATGTAAACAAATAATGGAGTTGGAGTTAAAGAGAGTTAAACGACTTGTTCAAAAGAGTTAAATATTCTAACAAAAATTGCACCTATGTAAATAAATAATGGAGTTAAAGAAAGTTAAACGATTCGTTAAAGAGAGCTAAACATTCTAATAAAAATCGCAGCTATGTAAACAAATAATAGAGTTAAAGAAAATAAAACGATTCGTTAAACAGAGTTAAAAATTGTAATAAAAATCGCACCTATGTAAACAAATAATAAAGTTAAAGAGAGTTAAACGATTCGTTAAACAGAGTTAAACATTCTAATACAAATCGCACCTATGTAAACAAATAATAGAGTTAAAGAGAATTAACATTCTAATAAAAATCGTACCTATGTAAACAAATAATATATTTGGAGTTAAAGAGAGTTAAACGATTCGTTAAAAAGAGTTAAATATTCTAATAAAAATCGCACTTATGTAAACAAATAATGGAGTTAAAGAGAGTTAAACATTCTAATAAAAATCGCACCTATGTTAACAAATAATGGAGTTAAAGAGAGTTAAACATTCTATTAAAAATCGCACCTATGTAAACAAATAATGGAGACTCGTTAAAAAGAGTTAAACATTCTAATAAAAATCGCACTTATGTAAACAAATAATGAGGTTAATGAGAGTTAAACATTCCACTAGAGCAAAATTATAATCTTAGCCTTGCTAAAGGAAAATTGCTTGACAACCCAGAATATTATTATTCTGATCCTAATTAATTCTCTAGTTAATAATTCTGATTGTATAGTTATTTCTAGAATCATTTGTTTTGGAAGAGTCAACTGTATAGTGATTGTAGGAGAAATCTCAGTTACGTGATTAGAAGACCTTTTGTATATATTGATATGTTAGATGTGAACAAAACGGGCAGAAAAATTATACGTACTGTTTTGTTAATAAGCAACTTGAATTAATCAATGACATATCTCTGCAATCTAAATACTTATATTAACGATAACTTTAGAGGCACACATATCTTTTGCTCCTTTGCGTCTCCGCATTTCAATGTTTTTTTCCTTTTGTAATAATGATTGTTGCTGACTCACTCTAGTTTGTTAAAATGCATGAGTCACCAATCATTTAGCTACATTAATGTGCCTTTATAAGGATGATGTACTAATAAAGAAGGTATCAAAAATAATAATAGTAATAGTAACATCACTCTAATCATGATAACAAAAAACAAAATCATACATTGGATGGGGATAACCACCAGGGAGTCCAAGAATCATGTATGCAACATTGTTTTCCATTACCTGTATAGAAATAGTTAAATTAAAATGTCTTATATATTTTACAAAAAAAAAATAAT
>Ga0315913_1002615_pt1 | contig 21281 bp, 8 predicted proteins | sample MpolsnodulesMG_FD_207736 | JGI IMG/M metagenome (GOLD analysis project Ga0315913, IMG submission 207736) | Medicago polymorpha root nodule microbial communities from Los Angeles, California, United States - small nodules | ecosystem: Host-associated > Plants > Roots > Nodule | place: USA... | reverse complement strand
TTATTATTTTCTATTCAGAAATGGGTTCTAAATTTTTTGGTTAAAGTACAAGGAACCCCATCAACTAACAGTCAATGGGAAAAAACCTTGTGGTTTAAGAAACCACAATTTGATTTCTTGAACTTACCAAATCATGCATGTTGATTCCCTACAGGGGTTTCTCCTCATGCACAAGGGGTTAAATTTACCCTTCTGCTCTGTACTACTCTGAATTTATTTAGCGAGTCGAGTTACTGAGTTTTGAACCACACGGAGGTTTTCTTCCATTGACCTATAGTAAGAGTGGGTTATGTGCATTATAGTTAAAAAAAATCTTGATTATTCCTGTCAAGTTAAACATTTGATAAATTCTTTATCTTTTCTTTCTGCAATAAATAATGTGAACCTAACCTTGAGCAAGCAATGCTGCATGGTGTTGTATGTTGTGCAATAAAGTTCCAACATCCAATAAGATTATAAACTAAGTGTTCTGGACATGGAAATATTGTGATGGCTTAGTGAAGTACAAGATTAGATAAGACAAGGGATGAATATATTAAAAAAGCAGGCGTATCACGTAGTGAAGAAATGATGGTAGAATAGTGTCTAAGATGGTTTGGTCATGTGGAAATATAAGATTGATAAAAGCCGCGGTGAGAAGAATTGAGGGGATGAATAGTGACCCAATATTTAGAAGTAGAACTGTAGAAGAAGACTAAAAAGAAATTGTAACTGAAACTGAAACCATTAAAAAGGAATTAAAGCTTCTTTCTACTCCAAAGACGTGTTTTTTGATAGAACATAATCACCTTATTTGTTCCATATAGTTGAGTTTACTCCACTTGGTGGTAAATGTTTTTATTGTTCTTGTACTGCTTATGTTTAATTCACCATGCCACCGAAAATTCCTATTGTAATTAGAATATATGGGATGCCGTCTATCAAAAACAAAAAAAGTATATGGGATGCCAAGATATATCCGTTTGACATATTGATGCAGATGGATTATATATGTTTACTTATTTAGTTGCTTACAGACATGAAGGAGGTCTTCTTAAGTTTCTGCATTCAAGATATGTCTTTATGAGAATGAGGTTTGCACTTTTCTTCTCCTCCTCATTTAAGAAGCATGGCAAGAGCAGTTCATCATCCATCAAGATCCTCTCTAAAGAACGTAAGTAATTAGTCTTGTGTTGAATTTAAAAGGATAAGGTCACTTCCATTTTTCATGATTGGTGATACCTAATATTGGCTCTCTCTCAGATATTGTGACTACTATGTTTGTTGGAAACTTCATTGGCATCGTATGCGCTCGGTCGTTGCATTATCAGTTCTATTCATGGTAAGTGTGCTGGAAATGACCTTTGTTTTGTGAACGATGCTATTACTTGCTTTAGATGCAAAAGTTGTTTGGTTTAATTGTACTTGTCAAAATAATTTAAAATAATGAAAGAAAAAAGGTTCACATAACAATTAATTTTTCCTGTTATTTTCATCTACTCGATGACTGTGTTTACTTTTAGTTATTTATATATGGGTTTTTATATCATGGGTTTTTATATATGGGTTTTTCCTTGTCAAAATAATTTTGTATTGGAACTTGTACATTTAATATTAAATATGAAACTTTTGAATAAATAATTGTTGTTTTCCAAGAAAAAAGTTACTAGCCATCCTTATTTAACTTCTGTGAATAAAAATTGTCTTTTGGTGTAAGTTTATAGCCATCCTTTCATCCTTTTTCACAGTTCCATTAATACTGGTATTTCCATTTTTGCTGTCCTTCTTGAAGATGTATCATTAGTTAACCAATTTTTTCTGTTGGTGGCCAATATTAGTTCTCTTGTATCATATTTTACCATAAATTTTACCATATTTATGCCGAGCTTTCTTGAACTATTTATGCTATTATGCACATAATAACACTGCTGTTTCACGTTTGTGGTCTTGTAATGTATTCTAACAAATGCAAGGTGCTAATCTTGTAATTTGGCTTACGGTACAGGTACTTCTATACCTTACCATACTTGTTGTGGAGAACACGCTACCCAACATTGATTCGGTAAGTTAACTTACATCCTTGCTTTTGTTCGACTTTCTTTTATAATTTTATGTTCTATTGAATTCATAAATGATTATTTTCTCTATACGATCAAGTAGATTGATTTTGTTTGTGGGAGTGGAGCTGTGCTGGAATATCTATCCTTCAAACAACATTTCATCAGCTTTACTTTTCTGCCTTCACTTAATTATTCTCTGGGGTTTGTGGTCTGCTCCTCCTGAGTATCCTTATGCAGAAAAAGAACCATCATCCCAGAAAGACAAATAGAAGTTCAAAGGTTCCACTTCCTCTATTTTGTGGAGGAATTGGATGGCAAGTGATTTTCCCTAATCACTCCTTCCCCTTTGATGTAAATGTTTGTTTGTGGTCTATCTGAGAGATAGTCTAAGAATTGCTATTTGCCCAACTGTGTTGTAAAAGAGAATACAGAATTTAGGAGCACCAATCAGTTTAGATTACGGGTGCCACATTTTGACAAGTTTTTGTTTTATTTTCACTTTCATTTATTTATTCGAAAATTTTATACTCAGTTATGTTTTCAGGCTGAATGTATCTTAGAAGGAATTATAGGTGTTTGATAGCATAAATGAGTTATTGTCGAGTAGGATTGAATGATTGATATTCTTGCATAAACTTGATTTTTTTTTTCTTCTTTTGGTATATCAATACACTCAAGATATACTATTGGAATTAAAATCTTCATTATTGTTATATAAAATGTGTGTATAGGCTAATATGAATAAAAGAAAGGAAATTACTAATTGGTGCCCCTGGGCACTAGATAAGGAAGCAAATATAGGAACAATATCTTTTATGTATCTTAAGAGGTGATAAAGTTTTAAGTAGTGCATGTTTAAAATCGCAGTGAAGTTCACTAAAGTAATTTTTCTTTCTGACCAAACAAAAAAAGTTTCGCCAAATAGATGATTTTTTGAAGTTTTAAAGTTTAATTTTGTCAAAATCACCTTCAATTCAAATATGTACGAATACGTTCTTAGGAGGGAATCATATTGGAATGACTACCTCAAGACTTATTAAACTCCACTACTTACTCGGACTTCAAAGGATGTAAGTTTATTCAAAGGACATGTTAAATTTATCTTTTATATGACTTTAAATTTCATCAGTACCAAATTTTATATGACTGAATGATATGATTTTTTCTTATGCAAATATTTGTTGTTAGTAAATTGTTAGAGAAGATTAATAGCAAAGGAAAATGTTAGTTTTTGGGGATTGAATTTAGGATTTCCTTTTTAAGTCTCGTTGAATCAATTAGCTCATCAATCGGACAATTATTTTAAGTACAACCTTCTTTTTTCACTACTCGTTCAAATTTTCTTCGTCAAAGTCCTTGATTTCTTCCGTTCTCTCTTCATTTGTATAAGTATAGAGACTTCAGTAACAACCGACACATGTCTTTTTAGTGAACTAACGAAAATCAAGTGTTAACACTTGACACGTGAGACAGGTCTCCCATTCTCTCTTTACTGGTAGTATTTTTTTTTTTTAAATAACCTCAAACTTAAATTAAATTAATTTAAAGGATTTTGGCTGAAATTTCAATTTTTTTAAGGGAGCGGTAAATTTGTACAAGACAAAATGGTCCTTTTGGATTTGGCATGAATATCCTTGAACTTTGTGGACCTAAGCCAGAGAGTCCTTTATTGGTCGCTCACAAAGTTGATTCAGCTTTTGAAACTTGTTGAAGCACTTCCATTCCAGAAGCGTCCTTTGTTCAAAATTCAAATCATGGTAAGCTTCCCTCTCTCTTATTTTCTTTTTATTAAATAAATAATAATAATAATAATAATAATAATAATATATTCATCGTTGCGTTGTTTTATCCCTGCTTATACTTCTCTCACGAGAATCCCCAATTTCAATATTCAACCAATTAGGGTTTCCAAAATCCGAAAATGTGCTTGTTAAGCCTCGTAAATCTTTACCGTGCTAAAAAGTTCAAACTATGAGTAACTTAGTTGGTTTTGATTTTGAATTTTTCGTGATTTGATTAGGGATTTTCTAATATTAGAGAATGTTGCATTTGTGAAGTTTTTATTTATCATATGGTTCCTTTTTTTTCTCTTTTGATGATAGGATGCACATGACTCAGAAGACCCAAAGCAAAGCACTGCTGATATGACTGTTTTTGTAAGTTTTTAAACATTTTCACGAGTAATGTTTTTTGTTCCAATCACTATTGTTCTGTGATGCGCTATTTTGTACAAAGTGTTGTAAAATTAGCGGCTATAGTGACGCTGTAGTGTAGCGGCTTCTGAACTAATCACTATCATTCCGTAATACGCCATTGTGTACAAAGTGTTGTTAAATAGTAGCTATAGCACTGTAGCGTAGCTGAATTCAAACAAACTGCTATTTTTTTGCAATCCATATTTGACAACGCTGATTTGGCTCTAGCTAATGTTTGTCGAGCCATTGCGTACTGATTGGCCTAAAAGTCCATGTTTGGAGTGGGAGTATGCTAATTGATGTTTGCGCTGTTGAGGGATGAGTTTTAGTTAGATGATTAAATTGTTTCTTTTGTATGTCAATTATTTTTGAACTCTGCCCTCATTCTCTCTTTTCAGGTGCAAAATCTTCTTCAGCAGATGGTGAGTTCTATACTCTAGGTTCATGGAGCTGCATTGCTTATTTTAAGTATATAATTAACTGTTACTAACAATAACTTTGTTTCCAGCAAACTAGGTTCCAGACAATGTCTGACTCCATCATTTCAAAGAATATCCTTTTCAGACATTCTTCAAGCTGTTGATATGATAAAGTTTATTTAATAGAAATTTGTCAAAGAAACTAAGTTCAGAAAATGGTAATTCACGATAGAGATCTTGCTTTTTCCCGTAAATATCATTTTCTTAGAATAGAAACTAATTTCAGAAAATGGTAATTCACGATAGAGATCTTGCTTTTTCCCCGTAAATATCATTTTTTTAGAATAAAAGTAATAGTATATTCTAATCATTCATATATATATTTTTCAAGGAATATCTTTGATGAATTGGTTGTGTAAGTTTGGTTATATGATGTTTAAATGGTTGAGTTGTCTGTGTCTTGAAAAGTTAAAGTTGGTATCAGAACTCAAACCTATAACACAATGACATATTTACACAACAGCACCGATGGTAAATTATTATCATGCACAGCTGCTTCTCAAAAAAATTCTTTATAGATTCAGTGCATTCACCTTACAGATGTGCATGATTTATGACCCACAACTTAATGTGATTTATGTATATGGTGTATCATGTATATTGGCTAAAACCAGGATGAGTAGTGATGCCAATTCCATTACTTGGGTATCGGTTTCTATATGTTGTGTCATATGTATATTAGCTAAACCAGGATGAGTACCGATACCAACTGTATCACATGTATATTGCTGAGTTGCCTGTTATAATTCATATTGTTGAGTTAATGTTCTCCTTGACTCCGTTGCACTTGACGAAATGGGAAGCCGTATAAATGAGTTGGAGCAAAGCATCAATGATCTAAGAGCAGAGATAGGAGTGGAAAGCTCTCCATCACCTGTGGCCCCTGTTAAGCCAAAGGAAGAAGACTTGAAGAAAGAAGATTCGGCATAAGATACATCAGGATTTTGTCCTGTATCTTGTGAGTATAGAAGTGATTCGAAACTTAGATATTTGTCATGGAACATATGAGTGCACTCTCTTTTGTAGCTAAAGTTTGTCTCTGTTAAAAAAATTACAGTACTGCTGGCTAATTTTACTTTTTTCCAATTCGAGATGAGCTAGATTTGTTACTGGTTGAGGAAAATTGCTGTTATATTGATTACTTTGTTCTTCTTCTGCCCGTTTTATTTGCATGCTCTGGTTGTTTGTTCATTCGTTTTTAGATTGCACAAACAGGGCAATTCGTGTCCCTAGATCCAAGGCCCCTATTATGTGAACTGTATTTTAAAAATTATGAACCTCTGTTACTCGAATATAGTTCCTGTAGAAAAAAAATGATTTGTTTTTTGAGGCTTTCAATTTCACATCTAGCCACATGCTGGCACGAGTAAATAGCCTCACTTGTTCACTTAGCTGGTTGCATCCTAAACATTTCCATTACTTTTTTAGCTGTTAATAAGGTTCATAGAAGATTGACCCACATCCCAATGGGGACTGCAATAATCTCAAGGAGCAGGATCCAATATAGGGAGTAAGATTTCTCTCCATTTAAGTAAAGATGTAGAGTTCCATTGTTATCGTTTTCAGTGTAACGAAGACATACTTAGATATTTATATTTAGAACTATAATAATAAAATTCTGTATTTTAATTGAGAAATATACAGCATCCCTACAATTCGATGTACATTGCAAAATGAGAAAATTTAGTTGGATGAGGAAATCTATCCTATATGCCTAATAAGTCTGCCGATGGAGATTAGTTGTCGTCTAACAATAATGAATACTCCATACTCTAACCAAAAAAAAAAAAATATAACAAGATCTGGGAACATCTTGTTATATAAACATCATGAAGTCAATCGAAGAAAAGTGTCTCATAATCCAAGTTGAACTAATGCTTGAAGCTTTAACAACTGATGTTGCTCCTAAGTTGAAGTTCAAAGTATTACTTGTCCTCACAAGATGGCGACCTCATCTATGCCAGTTCAACAAAGCGTGAAAAATAAATATTAGTGTATCAAAGTTTAACTTAAGTTTGTTCTCTTTGGTTTTAATTGAATCAACATCGATCAAGTCATTGTCTTAGCGTAATGATGTAGAGGAATTTTGATTCAATGCAGGAAAAAAAATGCATAAACGTTATTCATATTTCTATCACTCTTTTCGTCTTTCCAATGGATACTAATATTTATACGGACGAACAAGCAAATGAAAGAAGACAGTCCATTTACTACAGCAACAATATGTCAATATCAGTTTCAAGTTTAATTTACATAGGCTTAGGAAAGTCAAAGACGGAAAGGAAACACCAAACAAAAGTAAAACACACATAACCTCATTCATCATCATAACTAGGGGAATATATGGTAGAAGAAAAGTTGAACATTTTCTAAGAGTTACGGCAACGGGTGATGGTGGCACAGCCACGGGAGTAAGGATTAGCTTCTGCACCTGTCTGACAATTGTAATAGGATGCACCCTTATGTGAGCATGGCACAGTGTTCCTCTGCAGTGCTCTGTAGCTTATATAGTGTGTAGTTGCTAGGATACGCCGGTGAGACTCTGAATTCATTCCAAACTCACCTTCTTCTATGCACTCTTCTATAGAGCCTTGGCAAGTTGGTGTTGTCGTCGGGGCCACCCACCTTAGATGGTGCTCACCTGTTGCACCGCTTGTGGTGGGAAAGATGAACATGGAAACCATGAACAAGTACAGAGGTAGTAGGAGAAAAGAGGCACTTGACATTGTTTTTTAGGAGGGGGTAGTGAATGGTGAAGCTCCTCTTATTCCTCTCTCTGTTTTCAAGTCTTTATTCATTCTATTTTTCACCATTTTATAGAAGAAGCTTACTTTGGAGAGTGGGAGTGGGTAAATAACTTGTTTATCAAGCATTTCAGTTTTCTAACATGGGACAGCCTTACCAAACTTGTCACTAGTTTTTTTTTAATTCTAGTAAAGATCTCGTCTCCTGTGCTAAAATACACGAACTCAGAGGGAAAAAGTGCCAAAAAATAGAGGTGTACAATATTGTGATATGTTGTCAGGATAAAGATTTTATTTTAGGATAAGATAGACTGGTAAAGATCTCGTGCAAGACTGTTTCTGAAGTATTGTTCATTCTAGACTTTGTGTGAACTCTCACCGTTTTGTCCTTCGTAAAAAAACTTATTAGTTTGTGTTGCAGTTAATTAACAATTATGTTAAGTATGAGTGTTTTATAAACTACTTTTACTCTCGACTTCCAACAAGTATGAGTGTTGTTTATAAACTATTTTTACTCTCAACTTCCAAATAATGTAGGACTTTTTGGTGTGCCAGAATAATGGCATAAAAAAGAGTTGTAAAATTTCACCATATCGTGTTATTAGGTGAAAGAGTTTATTTTACCCTTCTAGTTATTTTCAAGTTCAAATGTGCTCTGATTGCTGAGAAGAAAGTTTGGTAAAAGTAAAATTAGAGAGTTCAAAACCTACCAGGAAAATGATGTTGAGAATGAAAGGAGCATGGATGATACTAGGTTCGGATTCAAAGCATTAACTGAATGTTGAAAGTTCAGTATGGGCATAAAATGTATGAATTACGCAGATGTCTAGTTCAACAGTGTTGGTCTGAGCCCTTAAAATCATGATGTTGGGTTTGAAACTTTGATCTCATGCTGCCCCACTAAGAGTGTTTTTTATCCCCAAAATCCCGTTGGCCAATTGAAATTGAGAAATGAGAACCAGCTTCTGGAAGGAATATCTTGTACTTATCTAAGTCAAGTTTCTTCATAGGGAAAATTAGCACAACAACACAGATCAAACGTCACTGTTATGGCTTGAATATTTAAGGTTTAATCACTTTTTTAAAAAACATTTGAGTAATTCAAGGGATTGTGTTAATGATGATACAGGGGTGGGTTGGTTTATTCACTAGGAGAATTTCTAAACACATTGACACTGACCCAGAGTGAAGGTTCTTCCTTATTAATGTTGGGAAGGGACAGAGATTTTGGTCAAAGCAAGGTACCCTACACTTACCTCATCCGAAAATAGTGCAAATATGAAAAAAGAAAAGGACTAGTTCTGTGTTGCTAGGCATTCTTCTTTATGTATTGGTTCTAAAACGCAAATGTGTATATATAAACTTTATACGAATTGTTATTGATGATATTGTTATACAAAATCACATTCTACACAATTATTCGAAGCATTGTTATACAAAATTTGACACCTAGTTTCTACAAAGTACAAACCTATACTCTATATACATTGGGGCAATTTTGATTACCTGCAGATTACTAATTTAAGTTATGACAGTAGAAATCCGACTTAAAGTAATATTTCTTCCATTAAAACTTATTAATTGTAACATTTACTTTGCAATTGTCTATAGTAGTGATAGTGGAGGAGTGAATGCACAATGTTTTGTTTAGTGGCACAGATAAATATTGCTGTATGAAATAACAAAATAAAATTGAACCCTCCAAATTTTAGGAAGAATAGCAGGCAACATAATACTACTTGTCATCTTTCCAGCTTGCTTAAAATTGCTTCCATTGGCGGAAGCTCCTTTGCAATTTGGTCCCAGTCAGGTATACCCTGCAAATGCATTCCTGTCTATTAGTATATGTAGATTAATCAAAGTGGCAGAGTATGAGAAATAGTACTGCAATAAAACTGCTTTGTAGACAGTATATAGTTGATATGCAATATTTAATAATAATATCACAAGATGAAAAATATTCCGGCTGTGGACAAAGGACTGATTGAATTAGTTTGTTTAAGCTTATCTAGTGACATAAGCCCTAGTAAGATTGTTTGCGAGAGCGCATGTAAACATCTTATGACATGCTCATAACTTCATAAGTTATTTTCAGCTTATTTCCATAAGCTCTCCAAGATAGCTTATGAAAGCAGCTTATAACTAATATAAAAACAGTTTAACTTTATTTTATCTGTTGTTATAGAAATAACTTATAAATAAGCACTTATATGATAAGCAGAGCGCTTATACTACTAGCGCTATTTAAGCTATTTATCCAAACATGGCCTAAGATGTAAAATTAATTTGAAACTCAGAAGTTTTTGCGCGATCATCAAGTTTTGCAAATTGCAAACAAGTCATCACAGCAAGAAAGGCATCCCAAATGTTGAGAGTTGATTTTAATGGTGCTTAAAATCCAATTCTGTTAATCAAGTCTTATCCTTGTGTAATGATGCTCATAGTTTTTGTTGACATTTAACAAGCTAATAATAATAAAGGCTAAAATATGTTTTTGGTCCCTGCAAATATAGCGAATTTGGGTTTTGGTCCCTGGTAAAAAAAAAATTTGAAATCAATCCCTGCAAATTTTTTTGTTTTTTAAAAAGGTCCTTATTTCTTGCTTATGTGTCTGATTTTTGCATAGGTGTCACTTGCTGACTGTTTAATTGTGCACATGTGGCAGCCACGTGTAACTAATTTCATTCTAATTATTTAAAATCAATTTTTTAAAAACAAAAAACACATTTTCAATTTAATTTTTTTTTTGAAAAAAAACGAAATTAATTTTGGATATAAAAAAATTGAAAAAAACGAAATTAATAAAAAAAATCAGTTTATTTTTTTAATTAAAAAAATATGGAACTTAATTTTCAATATTAAAAACAAAAAAATAGAAAATAATTTTTGAAAAAATAATAATAAATAAAAAAAAAGATTTTCAGTTTTTTTTCGAACTTAAAAAGGTTTTTTTTATTTTTTTCCTGGAAATTAATTATTGTAAATTAAAAAAAAAATTAGATAACATTTTTCTAAATTTTAAAAAGATTAGGAAATTTATCTTCAGATTTTGCTTTCAAAATTAAAAAAATTAAAAAAAAAAAAAATTCCGAAAATTAGAAATACAAAAAAGACTTGACCAGAAAAAAAAAGACAAAAAATAATTTTTCATTTTTTTTCGAAATAAAAAAAATATGGAAATTAATTTTGGAAAATTACAAAAATTCAATTCAATTTTTTTTTTTTGAAAAATTTAATTTAATTATTTTTAAAAATTTTGGAAAAATTAATTTCCGTATTTTTTAATTTTTATTTTTATTTTTAAATGTTTTATTTTAATTTCAAAAATATATATTTTATTTTTAAAAAAGTTTATTAAATAATTAACCTAGAATAATTACCATGTGGCTGCCAACTGTGCAAAGTTACACAGTCAACGAATGCCATGTAGGCATAAATGTGCCAAATCATCAATAAAGTGGGGCCAAGGACTATTTTAAAAAACAAAAAAAATTTGCAGGGATGGATTTCAATTTTTTTTTTACCAGGGACCAAAACCCAAACTCGCCATATTTACAGGGACCAAAAACATATTTTAGCCGTGACAACTAAATGGGAATAAAAGCGAAACAAGTTTGCTCTGAAATTCCACTTACTCTCCCTGATCTTCGAACTCGCCCATCTAGGCGCAGTATTATGTACACGTCTTCCCCAACTGGAACTCCTTCAGACTTCTGTTGATCTCTTATCCACCTACTTAAATTAGCACTCATTAGCATGCAGGCTGCAGCTATTACCAACTCTTAGTTGACATCAATCCACACTTTCACTATGATGATGCCAATTTTCTCCTCATTTAAATATGATAATAAGATTAAGAGATGTACACTCTCGGTGTAAAGTTATTTTGCACCGACATCTAATCACAACTCTTTAATTTGTCAGTCACATCATATTTAAAGTTTTTAAATAGAAGTAGTTGTGTAATTGTTTGTTGTCTTGGCGAGTTGTGATTGGTTGTCAATGTAAAACAATTTTACACTCACAGTATTAATCGCAATAATAAATAGATTAAACAGTTAGGTGATTCAATTGTATAGGCAAGACTTTGAAACTAAGTACCGTTCCCATTCTGCTGGCGAGACAGCCTCAGCCTTGAACCTAACTTCAGCTTTCAGTTTTGATTGTGCAGTTACGGACTGTGTTCGCTTCTCAAAATCTTCCTAACAAAATTTTATGGTTACTTTGCATCTCATGAAAAAACAAAATCTTTTGCTTAGAAGAGAAGGGTTCGTTGTTATATCAAGTCTCACCCCAATAGACGGAAGAGCCTCAGCACCCTTTGGTTGAAGGCCAAAACCTTTCTTTTCAATTTTGGTTTCTCTACCTTCTCCCCAGATGACCGGAACTAACAAAACACCACGTCTAAGGAGATCAGTGCGAAATCTCTCAGCCTTGCGCAAAGCCAAAGTCACTGTTTCTTTTTTCCCAGCTATTATAACCTAAAACCCAAACCTCAGTTAAACATAGAACATTCACAACGAAAAAATAGAGAGCAGAAGGTAAAGAGAAAACAGAAGAAAAATTAACATAGATACTGACCGGCCTAACTGTGTCCCTTAGCTGCACGAGTTCAACTACGCGGTTAGTTGACAGGCGCAAAGGCAATCTTGATAGTGTCTCATTTCGGGATATTTGTGCAATCTGCTCCTCCTCTTTTTTATTGTCCCAAAGGAATAATGCCACAAAAACAACAATACCTGCACATTGCTGATTCCAATGCTTAAAAGGAAAATCACAGACACACACACACAAACAAAAAGTAAAACGCTAAATGCAACAAATATATAAACTGAACCTGAATTGTTTTTCACCTCCAATGTTAACGGCAGCATTGCCAGCAGTTTCCAAGATATCAGGAGCACCGTCACCCCCTTGAATTGCACGCAATATCCTCGGTACATTAAAAAACAATGATATTCCTGCAGCTGCTGTAAATGCTACGTAAAAGAATCTTCTAATCCCACGAAATGGTGCTTGAACTTCACTGATAAGTTTTAGATCTCTTCGAAAACTGGAGCCAACATCTTCCCCGCCCAACCTCGCCTGGTAACGTGGCAGAAAAACATAAAGAATCAATGGAGTTCTTGACAACTAAAATAAAACACATAAAGATGAGACAACTTAGCATTAGAAAATCTTTGAGAACTAAGTATAGCACCTCTTCTTGCAGTTCTTTGAATTCAGGCAAAGCTCTGAAGGAGGCCAAATCTGGATCATTGAGAATTGTACCAAATTTTAGATTATATTCCCTCAAAGCAGTGCGGAGACAATCAGCAGCTTTCTTTCCTTCTCCTCTTCACAAAAACAACAAACAAACAACATCTAGATTAGAGGTGCTCACTTGCCTTACCATCTCACAGTATATAAGTCATATGACTCAAGTAGTTTGTGGAATCTGAGTGAGCTAAAACAACTACCATATAGAAGCAAAATTCATTGACTAAAGCCTTGTTTGGATAAGCAACTTAGTTAAGTGCTTATGTATAGTTTATTTCTGTAACAAAAGATAAAATAAAGTCAAAATGTTTTCATAAGCTATAGTGGAAAACATATGGAAACATTTTAACTTTATTTTAGTGTCATATCATAAGATTTGTTATAAGCGCTTATAACAAAAGATAAAACAAAGTCAAAATGTTTTCATAAACTTAAGGAAACATTTTGAAAACAACTTGTGGATACGTCATAAATAACCGCTTCTATAAACTCTCCCTATCAGTTTCATAAGTGTTTATGCTAATAGGTAAACTAAAGTCAAATAAGTGAATAAAAACGGGCCGTAAATGCTATTCCTACCACAAATCACAAATTTATGAAAGCAATGGAAATAATAATTACCAACTCAAAGGTCATAGAATGCAGACTAGTCTGGGAACAGTTTCAATAAATTTATAAAACCAGTGAAATTACTAATTAACCATCTAAAACTATGGAATCCACATTAATTCATTGCAAAAAAGATAGCATTATATCATAATTCATACCTGTATGCATGACAGCAAGCTTTGTTATAGAACGCAGCTTGTGCCTCAACCGGATTCGGATTCAAAGAAAGTGCTGTTTCAAACTGGGCTAAAGCATCTTTAACCTGAAGAATCCATGATAAAAAAACACAACTTTGAATGCCCCACTTAAACATCATAGTTTGAACACTAAAAGATAAAATTTTGAAGATAATAAATTATACCCTTCCTTTGGAAAATAGCTCAAGACCCAAATTGACACAAGATTCAGCAGTTTGAGTTTCAGTTTCTGGTGTCTGTGATGAAGAAGAAGAGCATGAAATGAGTGGAAACTGAATCTTCTTGTTATTGCGTGAGCGTAGAAGAATTGAGCTGAAATGAGGAAGAGGAATGCATGGTCTTGTTGTTGTGATTCTACAATTTGATTTTGAGAAGCATAGGAATTGTTGCGCTGCAACCATGGCCATTGCCACCATGTTTCATATCTTTGTTTTGTTAATGTTCTTTCTATTATCCAAACATGTCATAATCTTAACCATTCGGTTGTTGCCATATTCCAACTGTGCAAATGGACGGTCAGGATTTTAAGGTATTGAGCTACCTCTACCTGATCTTAACCACTCAGCTTGTTTTTGGTTTGCAAACTATACACACCGAAAGTAATTTTATTTTTTGAGGTTATTTTATTTAACTTGAAGTTAAGATATCATCCGCAGGGATCAATTTTTAAAAATAATTGAGATTTATTTAAAGAGTTCACTTCTCCAACAAATATTTTTCCTATACGCATTGGTCGAAGATCGAACTTTAGACCAAATGGTTAAATGAACATGTGTCACACTATTTATCCAAACAACAAATTATGGTTAATTTGTTTTGAGATTTGTAATTTCATTTAAATATATGGTTATGTGATTTTGTCAAGCATATTATCAATGGATTTAATTTGTATATAACAATAGTGTAAAACTTAAAAACTTTTTGACATGATTTAATTGGATGCTGAGAAGAATGATAACCCACTTTTTTGTTGTCAAAATCCCATTCTTTTTAAAACAAAGAGGTTGCAGGCATTGCGAGGGGAAGAAAAAATAGCTTATATAGGATCAGAATTAAGTTCCCTTGCTTTTCTAATCTAGTAAATTTGGACTCAACATTAACATTAACATTCCATTCAAGTACTAATAAAATATGGTGACTTGAGATTTTTGATGTACGAAAAGCAACATTTTCCAATAAAGTATAGCACATACAGAGGACAAGACGGGGAAAAGATCAAGAACAAGGAAGGAAACAGAAGATATTGAACAAGAGGAATTATAATTCTGTTGGACCAAAACAACTTAACTAGTTTCAACACCGACCCTTACAATTTTATAGAATACGTTCATCTATCTTAGCAGAAACTGAACTGTGGATATTACTGATTCTCAAACGAAGAGTAAATTCCCTTTTATTTAAAATTAAAGGAATATCAGTTATTCTGCTCAATGCTGCGCTTAGCACTCTCCAAAGTATTCTTCAGCAACATTGTGACTGTCATTGGACCTACACCTCCAGGAACAGGAGTAATCCAACCAGCAACTTTAGATGCTTCCTCAAAATCTACATCTCCAACAAGCCTATAACCTGACTTCCTAGTTGGGTCATCAACAGAATTTGTGCCAACATCTATCACTGCAGCTCCAGGTTTTATCCAACTTCCCTTGATCTAAGAAAAAGTAAAAATATTACTATGCATTAAGAAGATTAATAACAGTAGGCTATATTTTTTGGAGTATGAGGCACTGAACAACAAAATTTTCTAAACTTGTGTTTTGGTGTGCGCAGACAAGTATTGCATATACCAATGTTGTTTATAGGAATATCACCGGGAGCAACAATGGATTAATAATCAAGATTGCCAAGAGAGCCGAACACCATATATCTCTGCTCAACTTTAAAACATGAGTATAAGAGTCGCCTCTCTTGTATATCGTTCATTTAGCTCATTATAATTGATGTGGAACTGACCACAAACACTTAAGTTCCAATGAAAACATAATATTAAACAGTACCGCTACCATTTAAAAACTATTTATGCGTGACATTTTAGATCAAGAAAGCACCATCCAAATTTGAAAATTGACAAAAACTGCACATATACTAGGATTTTAATAAAAAAAACATAGATTTGGAATAGACATGCAGATAAAGTTAAATATGTTCTGCTAGTTACCATCTTTGCCTGTCCTGCTGCTGCAATAACAATATCTGCTTCACGTATGATATCTTCTGGTTGACTTGTGTGTGAATGAGCAATGGTAACTGTAGCATCTGCTTTCAAAAGCAGCAATGAAACTGGTAACCCGACTATGTTGCTTCTACCAACCACAACTGCCCTTTTCCCCTTTATACTTACACCACTTCGTGACAATAGTTCAAGACATGCCTGAATACAAGTAGCATATGTAAATTATATACACGATTTCAAGAACGTAGTTCAAAAGCTAATTGTAGGGGGATCACAGATAGAGAAATTCATATATTGCAACAACCTTCCCACGGGTTTTAGGGGGATCACAGATAGTTGTATCTTACTACAGTTTTCTGCCAAGCAATTTTGTTTTTCTAGTCATTTATTTGCAAATATTTTTAATATAAATGACTCTTCGCATGAGTTGGATAAAACCACTACATTGAACGGCAATGTCACAGATGAAGCTATCACAGAATTGAAAAATAAACGCTTTAGACAAATAAAAATTGTCAACGCCTCAATGAAAATTGTGCATTAATGACAAGGTTAGTTTGTCTAAATGAATGACAATATATTTCAATAGATTTGTTGCTGTCCTATCCCGTTCTAATTTAGCTAGCAAAATACTCTAAAATCATCTTTCTCGATAGCTTTTAATAGACCCTATATCATAAAAAAATAAACATGTGAGTGGAATTCATCGAGGGTCTTTTTGGTAAGGCATTTTTTTTCGAGCATAAAGCTTATGCCTTATAATATTGTCTGTTGGATGGAGATCGAACCTGTTTGGTAATTGTCACTTTCTCAAGAGCTTGTAGCTTATTTTATGAGCTTATAGCGTTTTTTGATAAGTTAATTCAAGTAGCGTATAACTTATCATCTCGTCTCAATTTTACACCTGTAATCTTGATTGAATTTTTTTTTTGATATTAAATATACCATTTTTTATGTCATTCATATTTATAAATTAATTCAACCGCTAATTTTACCAAACACTACAAATTCAAGTAGCTAACTTATCCGCTATCAACTATAGTCAGGGATTTTTTTTTTCCTATGGATAGAATTTAGTTGAATCCAAAAGATTTGAGAATGAAGAGCATTTACTTTAGGTGTGCAGGGAACAAAGAGAGGGTCTCTGCCTTTCATGGCAAGCTTGCCAATGTTCAAAGGATGAAAGCCATCAACATCCTTCTCAAGGCTGATTTCAGTCAAAACTTTCTCTTCATTTATATGCTTAGGCAATGGAAGTTGAACCAATATACCTGCACATATATAACAACAAAACCAATCCAAACCTTTAAATAAAAAAGGAATAAACTAAAAGAAAATGTAAATGTATCTGATGAAAAAGTGACTCACCATGTACAATGGGGTCAGCGTTCAATTCATGAACATGCTTGATTACTTCAGCTTCGGAAATTTGTTCAGGAAGGTCAATGTCGAAGTTTTTGATTCCCAAATCAGCGCAAGCTTTTCTCTTGGTTCTCACATAGCTTTCTGAATCCTGTCTGTTCCCCACTATCACCACTGCAAGCCCTGGAACCTGAAGATGAAGATGATGATGATGATGATGAGAATCTCGCGAGTAATTGGGAGGGGGGATATATCGCGAGAGAAGATGAAGGAATGATTGGGTAACTTACCTTGCCGTATTTCTCAGAGAGGAGACGGACCTCGTCGGCGATTTCAGATCGGATTGTTTGTGCCACGGCTTTGCCGTCGATTACGGTGGCCATTTGATCGGAGAAGGTTGCGCTGTGTATGTATGTATGATCGACTAACTTCACTAACTAACTGTATATGATGTTAATAACACCCATTTTTATCTTCACAGCCACCCAATTTAACTCTAACAAAAAAATAAAAATAATTTTTACATTTTATATATCAAAGAGAAATTAATCACCGACTATCCAAGAGTTAGGCTGGATGCCATGACCGGGTTCGAAACCCGTACATCCACGTGTGTGTGAGCTTATAATGACTTTGTCGTCTATCTATCAAAAAAAAATTAATCATTGACTCGGTATAATAGAAAGATTAATTTATTCTTGGCATGAAAATTTCACAGGTCAATTTAAAATTATCATAGACAACTTTAGTGGTGCGGTTTGATGTGTGATTTTTTATATGTACGCCTTTTGGTTATTATTATAAATAAAAATTAAATTTTTAAATTTATCTAATAAATTATGCATGTGGTCAGGTTAGGAAGGACTTTGACTGCTGGAATGGGGTCGAATCCTAATCGAAGTATTCCACCACGGATAAGAATTTTGAGGGTGGATAAATACATTATTTATTAAATGAACATAAAAAAGTAAGACTTTTGCTTATAATAGCGATCAAAGATTTTTAAAATACCTAAGCAATATATTGATTTGAACGAAAATTATCAACAACTAAATAGATTTTTTTTTTTTTTTTACGTTAACAACTAAAATAGATCTTAATTACCCTCCCATTTTTTATTTTTTTTTAGAAACAAACAAGTATGGATAATATGGTTGTGTTGTGTGGTGCACAAAAATATGTAGTATTTGTGATTTTGGTGAATTAAATTTGAACCATACGTTATTATATGTAGATTTTCAACATTCCTTAAAAAAAAATGTAAATTTCAACATGAAAAACGTGTTACAAAAAAGAGTACTTTAAAGAATAAACTCTTATTTTGATATTTGAATGTGTCCTACATAGTTCAATTAGTCTCTAGAATAATTAAAGTTATTAAAAACTCTTCAAATTTTATTTATTTCGTCTGATCTTCAATATAAAAATTAAACAAATATCAACTTTATGTAAAAAAAATTAAGCATATTGTATTTGAATTGGAGGTACTATGTTGTCAATTAAGTCCAAAACGTTAACCCTCCATCAATTCCATCAATTTTTTAAGTAACGGGTGACAGACTTAATTGCTCCTTCGCCTTAAAATCCACCTATAAAAAAAATGTAATTTTATATCTAACTCATTTCATATTTTGTTGCTACCCTGGTAACCATCGTATGAACATCAACTTTAGAAATTTGTTGTTGACACATTTGGTTTGGCTGAGAAACACATGTAAAATACGATAATACCCCTCGGCAGTTAATTGCCGAGGAAATATAAAATCGGCTGCAGTTAACTGCCGATGTTCTTTGAACATAAACCGAAACAGAAACTCAGTTTTCTAGTTTCCTTCATTTGTTCAAAAACTTCCCCAAACATCTCAAATTCCTACAATACGATTTTGGAGCAAAATCAATTAAATCATCTCCATTTACTCACAAGTAAGTATCTTGACTCATTTTTAATTATAATGTTAGTTTGTGTAGGGTTTTTTTATAAAAAAAAAATTGGTAGTTTGCATGTGGTTAGGGTTGATGTTGGAATTGATTTTGATGATTGCATGTAGTTTATAATTGAACGTAGTTGCTTTAATTGATGTTTGAATGATGTTAGAGTATAATGTGGTTTTTTATGGTGGCAAAAGAACACATTTTGAGTATGGTTGATACTTTGCACACAAAGTGTTTGATAAAATGCCTCAATGACAATTTTATTGATTATTTAGTTAGTTTAGGTTATGAGAATTAAATTGAATGATGTTTAGGTTATGATGGAAATGATGCACACAAATTATATTGAAATGATGATTATATTGAATGGTTTAGGTTTACTTTAGTTATGTTTATGTTTATTGAAATGTGAATGTTTATGTTGAAATGATGTTTATAATGATTATATTGAATGTTTATGTTTATGATTATGTTTATTGAAATGTGAATGTGTAGTTTAGATTATATTGAGATGATGCACACAAAGTACTTATAATTTGTTTGATTATGTTTATGTTTAGTTTAGGTTTAATGTGTTTGATTAGGTTATGAAAATGATGTTAATTTTTTTTTTGTAGATATGTCTGATCAGGGGCAGCCCATTTATCCATCTAAGATGATTGGTGGTAGGCGTGCTATGACACAAAGCCGCCGGAAGGATAGGCAAAGCGGGCATATCTCAAAGAGGGGAAGAGGTAAAGGGAGGTCAGATGGTTCAGGGGCTTCTCAGGCTACACAACCTGAACAATCACATGTGGTCGACCCGACCCAGGAGGTGGAGTACCTGAATTATCAGGATCAGGTACACCACGATGTGACTGATGGTGGTTATGACCAGGATCATATACCAGAGCAGCAGCATATACCAGACGAGGATGACATTGCAGCAGCGGCTGCCCCAGCGGTATTACCTTTGAAGCCTCCCTTTCCTGGTGGACCGGAAAATATATCTCTGCTGCACTCTTATGCCAAGCATGTGACATTGCCGCTTTGGTATAATTCAGATAACGTAAGTGTTATTTTTTTATTTTATTTTATTATATTTAATTATTTTCTTTATATGTGTGTTTGTTTAATTATTATATCAACTTTTATATGTGTTTTTGTTTAAGTCTTTTCTTTATGTTTAATTATTTTCTTTATATTTTCTTTATTTCAACTTTTATTATTTTCTTTATGTTTAATTATGATTTAAATTGTTTTTGTTATGTGTTTTTTTAAGTTTTACATGTGTTATGTCTTAGGTTAAAAATACGTGCGGCAATTTAAATTTGTGATTTTTATTTTTGCATGTGTTAAGTTTTATTTTGTTTAGTTAGATGTTTACATTGTTTAAACTATGTTTATTTTTCTATTATTTCAGGTTCGTAAGGAGCATGTTGTAAAAGCGATTAATCATGGGCATAAGGTTTTGAGTCTCGGACGTCCAAACGAGAATCAAAATTGGTTTTGGGTCCGCTTAGGGAGAGCGGGTTACATGATTTGGTTTATCTGGGCTACGCCACTATGCCTCATGCTTTGCTGATGAGATTATGCGAGAGGTGGAATCTCGAGACCAGCACTTTTCATATGCCCTTGGGGGAGATGACTGTGACTTTGGATGATGTCGCATGTCTTATGCATCTTCAGATTGAAGGGCGGATGTTGAGCCATGGGAAGAAGATGTTGAGACATGAGGCAGAGAAAATTTGCGGTACAGAGTATGGTGGGTACATTAGTTATTCGAAGCTGAGGGAGTTATATACGAGGTACCTTGATAGGGCTAACAGATTGGTGGATACAAAGGATCCAGAGGAGATGGAGGAGCTAGAGAGGGTTAGAAAATTTTGTGTGAGGTGTTATCTTTTATATCTTGTAGAATACTTATTGTTTGGTGATAGAAGCAACAAACACATCTAGTTGGTCTATCTGACGACCATGGAAGACGGCTACGCGGGGATGCGTAATTATTCATGGGGAGGGATGACATTGACATACCTATACGGCGAGTTAGCTGAGGCCTGTTTGCCTGGAGACAGAGCTCTTGGGGGAAGCGTGACACTGCTCACTGTAAGAAACTTATTAATGTGAACCTTAACTTTTATTTTTTGTTATATAATTTATAAATGTGATTTGTTTGGTTTGTGCGGTTTTTGGCGCATTTTCCTAAGTTTTACAGTGTTGATCCAAACACTGACTATATTGAAAACTATCCGGTTGCGGCGAGGTGGAAGTTACATTAGGGTCATGGAGAGGGGGTGATGTATCGTTCAT
>Ga0315913_1002613_pt1 | contig 21291 bp, 15 predicted proteins | sample MpolsnodulesMG_FD_207736 | JGI IMG/M metagenome (GOLD analysis project Ga0315913, IMG submission 207736) | Medicago polymorpha root nodule microbial communities from Los Angeles, California, United States - small nodules | ecosystem: Host-associated > Plants > Roots > Nodule | place: USA... | reverse complement strand
GAGTTGTCCTTGAGCATTGAGAAGTCTCTTTCTTGTGTGATTGAGCAACTTGTAATTTGACATTACATTTTAGTGGAACTCTCCTTGGAAGTGCAAGGGGGACATGACTACTTCCGGGTTGTGGAAGGAACCTGTATAATTGCTTGTGTTCTTTCTTTCTCTGTTCTCTTACATTTATCCGCTGCACTAAAACTCTGAACTACTTCAGACTCTGAACTACTTCAGACTCTGAACCTGAGAATAGTTCTTCAGAACGTAAGGAAGAAGTTTTTGAAAACACAATTCAACCCCCCCGGTGGTTTTTCTCACCTTCAATTTTTTCTATTTTTTTTTGTCAAATAGCTTAATTACCTCTTATAAAAATAAAAAATAATTAGTGACTAGAATTTTATCTTATGAATTCACTTAATTTTCGACCATTTTTTCTTATCATTTTGTACTTTGGTGATTTTTTTTTTAAACGTAAAGATTACTTATTGTTCCTCTATCAACGTGGTTTAATTTTGAAACTCTAATTTAATAAAATGAATATATCAAATATGATTTTCTTTTTATTAGTCAACTACAATGTCCATCCATCAAAACCCTTCCCATTTCTATATTCTCTTCTACTATCATATGTTATTGTGAGTGTTTGATTATATTTGGTAGAAAAATCAATTGTTGTTGTTTCTCCATTGTGGAAAAAAACTTCATTCAACTTAATTGCTAAAACAGAAAACATATACAAGATATATGAAATTAAAATGACTGAAATTAAATTGTATATTTGCAATTTTGACGGATATATTCTCTCTCATCTAATAACGATTTTGTTACAAAAGATAAAAAGAGTTAAAAGATGCATGTCAAATAATTAGAACGAGGTATTGTTACTTTTCATAATTAGATAATAAATTTTAATGAAATTTGATTTAATTCAAATTTAAATTTCGAATAAAACTAATACTATTTAATATAACAGTATTTGCTACGGTGATCTGTTTTATAAGTTTTCTTCTGCCACACTCTATATAAATAGTTCCGACTTATATCAGGTTGTTAAGCTTTTTCACTTATATGTGCTTTGAACAAACTTGCATCGGAGTGGTGAGATAGTTCTTCCGTATCTTCTTAGGTATGAATCACTTATCCCTACATTCTTTCGTTATAATTTTTATGTATCGTGTGTCGGTGTTCTATATTTGTTTGAAATTAATATTCTCAACGTATCCGGTGTTCGTGTTAGAGATCGTGCTTGATAGGCTGTCTATGTTTAATTTACGTTATGACCATCTAGGTATTCTATTCAGATCATAAACTCGTAACAAAATTGAAGTTAACAAAAGTTGGCCAAATTACAACGGGCCCTTCAAGTTTGAGGTTTACAACAGATTAATTTTAAGTTATTTTGGTCACACATAAGTCCTCCAGGTTAGAGTTTTGCAACAGATTGATTTTAAGTTATTTTGGTCACACGTTTTTAAGTCTTTAAGTTTGTAAACGTTATCCATTTACTCCTTCTGCCACATCATCGTTTTTGTAATGTTTGGTTAATAAAAGGACTAAATTGAAAACGTTTACAAATTTAAAGACTTAAAAGACTTATGTGTGATCAAAATAACACCAATCTATTACAAACCTCAAACTTAAAAGAATTATGTGTGACCAAAATAACTTAAAACCAATCTGTTGCAAACTTCAAACTTCTGGTGTAATTTAGCCACAAAAGTTTGAGACTTTGAGTTTTGCTTTACAATGCTATTTGTCAGTGACATAATTATATATTTAAAAAAAAAAAGTTAATAGTTTTTATCTCTGTAAGATTCATTCTTCTGTTTGTATTTGTAAAATGCAATCCTCACCTCAAAAGCCAGTTTTCTGGAGTTGTGTTAGGCCCAACCACGATTTCTAACAATGTCTTTGATAACAAATTTAGAATATTGATCATGCGAAGAAGACTATGTTGACACAGTATTACAATTTTACAGACCAAATCAAATATTTACTAAACTTTCCTCTTTAATTCTCAGCACATTCGAGTGTAATGAAAGTGAGAATTAATTTTTTTAAAATAATTTGTCACCGGCCCGTTTATGTTGTCAATTTCACCGTTTTCATATTTACTACGTCGGTCTGTGTATCATTGCATGTTTTATGTATGTCTAATTTGCAGCCATACTTTTTCTGTTAGATCATGGGAGGCATAATGTCATCTCCAGTAGGCTTACATAAGCTCCAAAGACATAATGTGGGTGATGGGAAAGATATGATCAACAATTTACCTGATGATATTCTGCCTTGTATTCTTTCTTTTCTCCCTATCAAAGACGCTGTCCGAACTTCCATATTAGCAACAAAGTGGAGGTATTTATGGACCAATGTATCCGTCATTGACTTTGAAATTGGTCATGTTAAGTCAAATAATTCAAAGTCGGCGGATTACCTCTTAGATCAAGTGGACAAAATACTTCACAAATCTAATTGCGTAGTAAGACTCTGCGTTAAAACACAAGGAGGTTCCGTCGGTGTAGGTAAAGTTAGTACTTTTATATCTTCTGTTGTGAAGCACAAAGTACAAGATCTTACAATTTCCCTAGAACATCTAGAAGGTAGGTTTGTGTTACCGAATAAGTTCACAGCGTCATATACATTAAACAAGCTGCATTTGGAATTTCCTCGCGCTCTATATATTCCTAGTGGTATTTCTTTTCCTGGTCTGAAAACATTAGTAGTTTCAAAGGTTTACTTTGGAAATGAGAAGTCGGTTGAACGACTCTTCTTAGGGTGTCCTGTTCTACAAGAGTTAACCTTGGATAAGTGTTATTGGAGGAACCTAAAGAATATTCATATTGCGATTTTCACATTAACGAAGCTGACCATCTATTCTGACCATTGGTTTCTAGATTATAATGATTCGGACAAATGTACAATCACGATTGATGTTGTGAATCTTTTATCGCTATGTTGCACAAGCAATCCAGAAGTAGAATTTTTCCTTGTTAAACCAACCTCCATAGTTGATGCAAATATAAATCTGGGGTGTTGCAATTTACCAGATAAACAATATTCAGGTCAATGTGCAATTGAGCTATTGAGTGGATTAAGTAGCGTAAAGTCTCTCAGCTTATCAGACGATTTTCTTCGGGTATGTTTGATTTTTTTCTTCCCACCGTTTTCATTGCATTTTTCTTTATAGCACAATAATCAAACTATTTATGCTTTTTGTACTAGTGTCTTGAGTATTCAAAGGATACTCTCCATCATCTTCCTTCATTTCAAAATTTGACACATCTGCTTCTGAGGACTAACACTTTCACTGGTGAAGTAGTAATGGACATTCTCCTAAAGACTCCTAATTTGAAAGCTCTTCATTTTCATGCGGTACATCTTCAATCATGCTTCACTTCTATTATGTACCATGTTTCAAGGTTAAAAATAATATTACTCACGTCAATTGACTTGTTTATATTTATTTTTCTGTAGGGATTTGAGTCATTCATGCATCTTAAAGACGACTGGACATTACTTTCAGTGCCTTGCTGTTTCGAATATTCTCTCAAATCATTTTGTGATTCAGATTTTCGTGGACTTGAACAACATATCCAATTTATTAATTTTGTTTTAAAAAATGCTAAAGTTTTAGAAGAGATCCGGATAGTGTGTTCGAGCGATATATCAATTGATCTGGCTAATATCAAAAGCCAGTTGGAAGCTGTAGTCCCCAAAAGCTGTCTCATGACATTTCTGTAGTTGGACTGCCAATACTAGTTTATGGAGCATACTCATTGTGAATGGAATCAGTTTATATATAGATATTATTGGACTAACTCTATTTTGTTTCTCTGAAATTGAATTCTTTACCATGTAGTAAGTTGTTTAACTTGAGTTGAGCTTTTATAGAAAATCAGTTTGTAGTTTGTAGAAGTGTGTATTTTTAAGAAAGCATATGAAATAGGAAATGTTTGTGTAGTTGATAAAAAAATTCATTTGCCGTTTAGAGGATAAAACACAAAATTATATTAGCTGATTTGGTCTTGTACACATATTATTCCATGATTTGATTGAATCAACTAATATATTCTTGCAAGAATAATGCAAGTTGAACTTAAGGAATTGTATTATTAGTTTCAACAATTAGAGTTCAATATTTGGTTATTACTTAAAAGCAGTTATGCTTCTAAATGATCTCAGGAGGTTCTGATCTTGAGATCATTGACATAACTTCAATCTTGAATGACATGAAAGTTAACTCAAAATCACTGTATTGTCCAATGTCTGAGTTGCTGTGGAGTATCACGGTATTTCGTAAGCTTCTACACTTGTCTAATGCATGTTCATATTATGCAAAACTCGATATTTTTCTATGGAGACTATTGTTTGTTATCAACAGATACTTAGGTGTCTTCTTTATGTAGTAGTCTAGATTAGATACTGATCTTCGGATTCCTTTCCTCCGTCTCGTTGACCATCTTAGCATTCTGCTGATTTTCTGTCATAAGTACTGTTTTTGGTACTTAGCTTTATCATAATTGCACTTTGTTGTGTTCTAGCTTCCATCATAGTTGTTATTCAAATTGTTACATCATTTTAATTCTGCCTGAACAGATATAGCTGCTTTACAAACATGCTGCCGAACTGCGATGGTCATAGCACACCTCACCTCGTAGTTGGAGCTTGAGGGGTGTCTTCTGCCCTGCTGCATTACCACCACACCAACTTGTGCTTATTTTTTCCTTGCAGTGCTTATTTTCTCTTATTGATATTGTTATAAACTCAACATGACAAAAAAACTTGCACTCCTTTTTATTGGTTGTGGCTAAAAGGTTTGAAGTTAATGCATTCAAGGAAATGAACTAAGGGATACTCAATGCCCTAGCTGCTCTACAGACATGCGGCTGAACTGTGATGGCCATAGCACACCTCGCCTCCTAGTTGCAGCTTGAACGGTGTCTTATCCGCCTCATTGCAAGGCTCTCCTCCAGACTTGAACAGTGCGTCTCCCCCACTGCGTTGATTTCTGCCCTTACCACCACACCGACTTGTGCTTGTTTTTCCTTGAGAAGCTTAGTTTCTCTTATTGATATTGTAATAAATTGAACATGACAAAGACTTATGTGTAATGCAGCTCTAGTATCAACTGTGCAAGTGGTTTGTATCTAATACACAATTTAGGCATTTTATAGAAGAAAGAAGAGGTTCTAAAACTGTTCTGTAACCCACTTGGGTTGGTCCGGTGGTCTTGACTTGGAACCTTAGAATGTGCTCCTCTCAGGAGTCTCAAGTTCGATTCTTTCCATTGCAAATTTTGGTGGGATAGTTTAGTTTCTTAAAAAAAAACTATTCTGTAATCTATTTCGCATTCAACTATCACTAACATCGAAATTTTACAAAACAAGAGATTTGGAAACTATCACTCCTGGTTTTTGTCTTAAAGATATTTGTATTTCTTATTGCAAGTGCTCAGTAGTGGTTTATGTATTCTTTGTTTTCACTTTGTCCTGGATGCATGAGATTATATGCTTTTATGCATTTCATAAAAAGTGCTTTTATGTATAAGCATGTTTATAGGCCATCAATGATTTATTTGAGGTCATACCTGCAATGACATTTTGCTAATAAACAATTTAGAGAGATAACTTTTAAGTTGATTTTTAGTCTACTATTCTAATATTAACTCAGCAGTTTTTTGTAGTTAGCTTCACATTTCTCATGTTGTACATGTGAGGTGTTTTTTATTAGTTATTAATTGCTATGTATTTCTATTTCTAATTAGATGAATGATTTATATGCTGTCAAAACTTATCACATTAATGAGTGGAAGTACTTTTGAGTTGGATTTGTGCATTATAAATATTTATTTGTTCCCTGCAAATGTTATTTTGTCATATCAGTTCATGTGCAAGCAACATAGTACCTAGAAAAGAAAAAAGAGATTATTTTGATATTAGCTTTATGTTCTTGAAGTTTGATTAACTTAAAGTTCTCATTCTGATTTTCTGATTGGTTAGGATGAATTGTGTGCTTAATTAGGTTGTTTGGTACTATTAGTTTGTCTATACATCATCGTTTGGTTTTTCTATGCGTAATTGTAGATACCTGAAACTATTTAAGAGGTTGACCTTTTTCATAAATGTTTTTTCATACGCATTGGTCACGATCAAACAATATTTTTTTATACGCGTTGGTCAGAATCGAACACTAAGCCAAATAATTAATGTATCCAAATATCTTAAATAACATCAAATGGATATATAATGAAAACTATCCAAAATGTTTGCCTATATGAAAATAAAAAGTAATATTAATGGACTTTTAAAGGTAAAACCATTAATCATCAACCGAAAAAAGGTAATACTAAACAAGATTTTTTTTAATTTGTTTCCAGAAATTTTAAATTAAGAAAAACATTAAATTGTATATACAAAAGAATCAAATTTTTATAGTAATGTTTTTTTTTCTTCCCTTTCTCAAGCATAAGACATGTCACCTTTACAACTATAGTCAAGGTCCCTTCAAAAAAACTATATCAAGGTCATCAAAGTCATTTCATTTATTCATAGCATACAACCATCATTATTGACCGTGACTTTACCAAAAACACCCCTTTTTCCAGCTCTGCATGCATGCCATTCTTGTCACAGCGCACTCTCACTATATCATTGTTCTTTTATTTAAATTTAAAACCAAAAAGGCATCATAATGATAATAAACAAATAAAAATACATCATTATCCTTTTATTTGTAGCAAAATACTAAAATAAAAAATAGTAATAAATATTTAAAGTAAAATTACACACGTATCACTAAACTTAATTTCAAATATACGGTTGGTCCCTATAAATATATTAACCTTTTGTTTTAATTCTCATAATTTCTTTTTTTTACTTTTAGTCTCTCAAAAGTTTTTCAACATCATTTTTGATCTTGCTTTTAAGTCAACTTAAATGTAAACTTTATATTTTTGAATGAAATTGTACACAAATGTGTAGAATATTATAAGAATCATTCCAAAAAAATTCTAATTTTTTTAGGAGAGATTCTTATGAAAGGGGTGCAAAATTGATGATTGAAAATTTTTGAAGACTAAAGGATCATTTTTTTGAAGTATTAAAACAAAAAATTGGCATATTAATAGGGATAAAAAAAGATATTTAACATTTTTATTTCTTTTAGTCATTTTCATCTTTCAAATTTCAAATCTAAAATCCATATGCAAATCTCACTAAAATGTCATAAATTTAAAGATTAAGATATTACAAAATTAGAGAAGCTTAAATTTGAAACTTGAAAATCATTTGCAAATAGACTAAAATGATGTGAAATAAATAAATAAAGAAAATAAAAAATGATACAATTGCTATTTGAAATTAGATTAAAGGACTAAGAAAGTAATATTTTGATGTGAATTAAGTATCTCTATCAAGAAGATACTTTTATTTTATTTTATAACCTGTGATTCTAACTCTGATAATTCAAATCTTGATCGTGAAGTAAGTACAATCTAACAAAAGTTTGTTCTACTAGCAAATCAAACTCAATTTTTTCAAATAATTCGTACCCAAGGTCATTTAAATAAGATGATGCGAGTCCCTCCTAACTTAAACAACATCTTTTCTGAGTTTGAATTTAGTCTTAAACATATAAAAATGTTAAAAACTCAATAATTTTAGAGATTAATTTTTACAGTTACGCGCAAAAGATATTTGTTTTACGAAGGAAAAAAAAGATTTGATATTTAAATAAACTCATTAACTAGGTGACATAAATTGGTTGGTTCTACCATTCAAATACTTTTCGAATATTTAATTAATTGAAAGAAACACCCATAAAGTTTTCTAGACGCCGGCGTTTGACCGTTAAACCTAACAAACCAAAGCCAAAAACCCAAATTCGCATTCACAAAGTTCGCATTCTCCACCGCACCGTTATCATTTTATCTCTCTTCACTTTTCTAACCGTTTCCGTATCTGAGCTACTGCATCGCTTAACGGCGACGACGGTGCCGGCGAAAGCCACCACGACGTCGTTCGCCGGAAAATCAAAAAAATCATAACAATTATCATTTAATTAATTATTATCTTCAACAATTCTCACAGAATTTTCATTCGATCTGTGTTGAATTTGAGAATTTTGCATTCAAATTTTGAAGATGATGATAAACCGAGGATTGTTCGGGTGGTCCCCACCGCACGTGCAACCGTTAACGCCGGTATCGGAAGTTTCCGAGCCACCGGAATCGCCGTCGCCATATGCAGACCCTAACGGTGAAGTTTCGGCGACACAAACGGTGGAGGAGGAGGAAATGGAGGAGGAAGAGGAAATGGAGCCGCCTCCATCTGCGGTTCCGTTTTCGAAGCTTTTCACGTGTGCTGATCGGTTTGATTGGTTTCTTATGGCGGTTGGTTCGGTTGCTGCTGCGGCGCATGGTACTGCGCTTGTTGTTTATTTGCATTATTTTGCTAAGATTATTCATGTGTTAGCAATGGATGATCGGCAGGTGAATTCGCAGGAACGGTTTGATCGGTTTGCTGAGGTTAGAATTTGATAATTCTTTGCTTAAAACCCTAGTTATTGTTTTTGAATTTGAATTTGAATTATTGTTTTGTTTCTTTGTTTTTTGCTTTGTAAAATGATTTGGCGTTTAGATGTAATTGATACTTGAATTTGGAAATTTGATTCTCAAAATCATGGAATAGCTTGTGAGCACAACTTATTATTTATAGAACTTATGATTTATAGAGTTTACTTGGGTCGGATACTGACACGTGTTGGACACCGGACACGCCTTTGATCATAAGTGTTGCTGCTTTAGAGGTGTTCGTTTATGATAGTTTGATTTTGCTCACTTGTAAGCATACATGGTTTTAAACTGTGGTTGCAGTTGTAGTTACGCCTTGAACCTTTATGTTGCGGTAAAATGTGGGAAATGCGGGTGCAACTGCGTTTGTGGACTATATTTTGGGGAAGTAATACTTAGGGTTTAACTATGCATATGAATGTGTGTCTTGTATGTTGTTCATGTTGTCTTATATGCAATAGACAACATGTACTGCTAAGATCTGTTTGGATTGACATATTTGAATTTATTTAGTGGCATAAATACTTGCTACTCTGTTTCAGAGAACCTATGAAAACTTATGACATGCTCATAAGTTTTTTTTTTTTTTTTTTCAGCTTATCTCCATAAACTCTCCAGAATAGCTTATGAAAACAAAATAACTATAAGAAAACAATTTGACTTTATTTTATCTGATATTATAGAAATAGTTTATTCATAAGCACCTATATTATAAGCACTTATGCTACAAGATGAAAAATAAGTTGTTGCAAAACAAGGCCTTACCCAGTTTTTGGCTTCATGTCTGAACTAAATTGGTCAACATATGCAAACATCAATGCTTAGAAAATCTTCAAGCCAGATTCTCCAACTGGAAGTTCAAGAAATTGTTTAGTTCTGCTTATTTTTATCATGAATTTGGTTGCTTTTGAAAACTAATTGTTTTCACTCCCCGCAGTGCACTCTTTTCATTTTCTTTTAGTAATTGCACCTCTTGCATTGAACCAGGGCTGTGTATCTTTAGGTTTTTGCATGATTGATTTTTCTTGGAATTTATATTCCTTGTCAATCTGTATACATTTATGATAACATATTGTTTAGTATTATTGAGATATTTTGGCCTATCCTTACTAAATAAAATCGTCCTGGATTACCTGGTTCTGTTCACGTGGGTTTGTCATTAGTAATTTCATGACTCAGGGCTATCCATAGTTTGTTCAACTCAGTGAGTTTATAGTTAAACGAGTCCTACACCAGTCGGTTGGTTGAGTCATGGAGCTACTATTTAAAGAAGTACTTCTCATCAACCTGAGCTTTTGGAACTCGAATATGCCCTGTTTTGCTTTATAACATTTTTGATCTCATAACCATACACGACGAATGATAGAAGGGATTAGGATTTAATGACTCTGTTGTCGATAGCGGCCGAACGCGGCGCGGAGCGGCCAAAAACAGCAAAACGCGACGCAGCGCTCCAACGCAGAGCGTTTGGAGAAAGCGGCTGAAGCGGGCGCGATTGCGGGTATAAAGCGGGCGCGATGCGGGTCAACGCCGACGCTTTTCACTTAAAACCGTTTTAAGGGTCATTTTTGTAATTTTCAAACCCTAACTATTACTCTTCTCCATCAGAACCATATACAAAGCCACAAACACAACTTCATCATACAAACAAAAAAAATCCATCTCCTCTTCTCATCTCATCATCTCTTGATCGCAGAACCCATCTCTCCTCTTTTCATCTCATCATCTTTTGATCGTAGAACCCATATTTGTTCTCCTCTCTTCACCTATTTCACAATTTGATAATTTGTTAATTTGTTAATTCGGAGGATGAACTTGTTAATTGTTAATGTTTTCACTTTTGTTACTTTAAGCTTTAGAGGCTTAAAGTGTTGGTTTCCTTGAATTTTATTAGTATTTTTTGCAAGTATGTTTTACGTTTTGCTTAAGACTTGTGACTTTATTTCAAATTAGGAATACTTCATGAATTTTGAGTAATGTTTAAGGTATTTTAGTATTTTTTCAACAGTATAGTATTTTAATATTAAATATATTAGTGTCCGCGTCACCAAAATAGCGCCCGCTACGCGCCGCATCAAATTTTGGGGTGGCCCCGCCGCGCCGCATTTCCGCGTTGCGCCCGCTTTATACCCGCAATAATTGATTCAAGTTCTAAGAGGCTAAGGATTCAAGTTCTAATCTTCTAAAGATTTAGACGTCTTACTATTACTAGAAAAGATGTCAAAATAAGATTGATTTTTTGCTAAATATGTAAGGTAGATGATATGTATTACTTAAAATAACTTGCAATGAATAACTTGTATATTACACCGATGTATGCAAATCAACCATAATAAGTAGAGAATAATCAACGGTATTAAATTGAAGATTTAGACTATACTGATCATACTCCTATTTGTATTAGCAACATGGTTATTTGTTTAATGATGAGTCGATGACAAATACCCTTTACTTAGAATACAGTACATGCAACAACTATCATAAACCATATGACTTGTGAATTCCCAAACTGTCTGAAGACTTGATTAATATACAGTTTTTGTGGCTAATGATGGCCTCTTTTGCCATCAGATACAGTCTGTTTATAGAAGCTTATATATTCCTTTTAAGGAATTTCAATACTATCGTCTTCTTTTTACTTCTTGAAATTGAAATACTCTTACTGGGTCTTTTTGCCGTGAGATATGATTATGGGAGTTACTAGCCATTGAGCTTGTTATAAGCTACTTACTACATTTAGCTAGTTTTATTGTGTGAGACTAGCCTGGAAAGCTTCATACTTGTATTAGCTATATCTACGATTATTGCATTGTAACTGTTAAGGGGAGCCTTGGCGCAATGGTAAATTGGTTGTCACGTGACTGAAAGGTCACGGGTTTAAGTCCTGGAAACAACCTCTTGTGTAAAAAACAGGGTAAGGTAGCATACAATACACAAAAATGGTGGGACCCCTTCCCAGACCCTGCGTATGCGGGAGCTTTAGTGCACCGGGCTTCCCTTTATTGCATTGTAACTGTGTCAAGTTTTGAAACATATTCCGTTTGTAGTGGAATGCTATCCACAAACGCTTAAACACTCGCTCATTAACTCACGCCTGTACAGTAAGCCATGTCATTGCTTCATGCTTGGCTACCAGTTGTCCAAGTTTAATTACTTTTTTTATTTATTTTTTTATTTTTAAATTCTATCTAGTATCCACCAAAACGAGACATCATCATTGCCGCCGGTACACGATCGCTCTTCAATCTTCAATCTCGCTTTCTCTTCGTTTTAGAGAGAATATGACAATTATTACAAAATATAAAAGAATAAAGTAAAAATTCATATGAAATTCTTCATGGCTTTGCTCAGAGAGTCTTAGATTTCCCCAGATTAGTCGCAGATGAGTGCTTACGAATCACAGAACAATAACGATAACGGTTGCTATGTGACGACAATGGACGGTTATATCGTCCCATTTCTCACGATTCCTTTTTAAAACTTTCTCTGTTGCAATTTATTTTCTATTTTTTCTTCTTGAGATGGAGAAAAAAAGAGAAGGGAGGGATTGAAGATTAAAAAGGTTGAATTAGATGATTCCCTTCTCTTTCCTCTAATTGTTCTAGTTTCTCTATTTTCTGGGTTTTGAGTTATGGGTGTAAGGATTGGGAAGAGGTGTTGGCTGGACATGGGGGTTGCTACTGAAAGGTTTTGGTGTTGCTGAATCTGTGAGAAGGATCTTTGAGATGTGATTAATAATACTATTTTTTTAATTAATAAGTGATAAAAATTACTCCACTTGGTGAGCCAGTAGACAGGTAGTTAACGTTTCAGAGAGGCTAACGTGGCTGAATACAGAAGCGTGTGTTTATCCGCAAGTGTTGAAGCGTTTGTGGATAGCATTGCTCTCCGTTTGTATTTGCCTTTTGAATTTCTCAAGGAGAGAAAATAAAAATCTCTCGGTGGGCTTTTTTCTGTGTATTTGATTTGTCTACTAGTTGGGGACCTTTGAAATTGGAGAGTATAAAATGCTTGAATTCAAGGGAACCCTCTTATCCTCCAGCTCTATTTATGATTTGTCTATCTAATTCTTGTTGCTCTATTTTGATATACATTTTGAATTTTAGAAGAGGACATTATCAGATGAAAAATGATCTTTAGTCTGCAAAGCATTTAATATGTGAACCAGTGGACTTATTCTAACTTCACTCATTTTATTCATTTGCAGCTTGCTTTAACCATTGTTTACATTGCAGCGGGAGTTTTTGCTGCTGGTTGGATTGGTAAGATTAAATATGCATTGAAATTAATCACGAGAAATGCGTTTTATTAGATATTTCATTTATTTCTCTTGCCGTACTAATGCTATATTTTCCCTGTTCAATAGAGGTTTCATGTTGGATTTTGACTGGAGAACGACAAACTGCTGTCATCAGGTCCAAATATGTTCAAGTACTACTAAATCAGGATATGAGTTTTTTCGATACTTATGGGAATAATGGAGACATTGTGAGTCAAGTATTGAGTGATGTGCTGCTTATCCAGTCTGCTCTTAGCGAAAAAGTATGTCTTGGTTCAATGTGTATAAATTTCTCCAGTATGTGAAAATGTTATCTTCTTTACTGGTAATATATCCAGTCGTATATCCCATATAAGATGTTTATTTTCTTTTGATGACACAGGTTGGAAATTATATTCATAATATGGCTACATTCTTCAGTGGCCTTGTCATTGGCCTTATCAATTGTTGGCAGATTGCTTCGTTAACATTAGCAACAGGTCCTTTTATTGTTGCTGCAGGAGGAATATCAAATATATTCCTCCATAGACTTGCAGAGAATATCCAAGATGCATATGCTGAAGCAGCTAGCATGGCTGAACAGGTGATTTGTTGTTTGAATTTCAAATCTGTTATATATGGATCCAAGTATTTTCCTTTTTTATTTGATTCTTTTACCCTAGAAATTACCCATATTCTTCAGTCAAATAAATATGTCTGATTAACTCTCAAGGTTATATCTTCCTTAAGAGTATTTTTGCTTCAGATTTTCTGGCTAAGATAAGTGTTTCACTTTGGTAACTGAATGGAATATCTTTCTTCTGTTAATATGGTTGGGTTAGTATAAAATTTCGTGAGTATGATAAGCCTGTTACATCCTTTCAATCTAATGTTGGACTTTGGTTTTATGTTAGGATATAAATAAATGAATAAATATATAAAGCTGTTGTTTCTGTCAGAGTCATCTCTTTCTGAAAGCATTGTTCACTATTAAAGTGTAGACCATATGAATTACGATACCCACTTCTGTTTATCTTGCAAGTATTCATTGTAAACTGTCTCAGTCAGTTACTATGAACTGGCATTTGTTAAGAGGTTACTGCTATGCTTAGCTGTCAATCCTACTATATATACATGCATCATAAATTAAGATATGCCAATTTTTGATACTATTATATATTACATCAAGTGATAAATTAATATTATTAAAATATTGAGAAATTAAGATATACCAATTTTAGATTATTAAAAAATAATTATATGTTTTTAAGATTAAAATAAAAAGGCAGGTGATGAAAATTAATGAAGTATGGATTTTCATAATTTTTTTTTCCATAACTCATCATTGAACCTTTTTTAACAAAAAAAATGTTTCATGGGGATTGTATGAAAGAATGGCGAAGCTTTCTTTATTTGCTGAAGCATTTTAGCGCTGCAGATTCTCAGTATAGTCCTTATCTTGCAATGCAGGCAATCTCCTATGTAAGGACAATGTATGCATTTACAAATGAAACGGTTGCCAAGTACTCATATGCAACATCACTGCAAGCTACTCTTAGATATGGCATATTAATAAGTCTTGTTCAAGGGCTTGGTCTTGGATTCACGTATGGACTTGCAATATGTTCTTGTGCATTACAACTCTGGGTTGGAAGACTCTTGGTTATTCACGGAAAAGCACACGGTGGTGAAATTGTAACAGCTCTTTTTGCTGTAATTCTAAGTGGCCTGTGAGCATCTTTCCCTACTTATCTTTTTTCGTTGCTTATTCATTATTTTACTTTAATAATCTTAGTTACTTTGATTCAGGGGATTGAATCAAGCAGCAACAAATTTCTACTCCTTTGAACAAGGGCGGATAGCTGCTTATAGATTATATGAGATGATAAGCCGATCATCCTCATCTGTTAGCCATGATGGCACTTCCCCTGACTCCGTGCAAGGAAATATAGTGTTTCGGAATGTTTATTTCAGCTATCTGTCTCGTCCTGAAATTCCTATCTTGAGTGGATTTTATCTCACTGTACCTTGTAAGAAAACTGTAGCACTTGTTGGCCGAAATGGCTCTGGGAAAAGTAGTATTATTCCACTCATGGAGCGTTTTTATGATCCCACATTAGGTAATTACTTTCCCTCTGACACTGTATAATTAATCCTTGCTTGATCATTTGCACGTAGAAAAATCCTGTTCTTTTAGATGGTGTGCATGTAGAAAGCATTCAAAGCAGCACTCTATTGATCATTTGAGAATTTTACTTGGTATGCTAATCTTTGTTTCAGGAGAAGTTCTTTTAGATGGTGAAAACATAAAGAATTTGAATTTGGAATGGCTGAGGAGCCAAATAGGACTAGTTACCCAGGAGCCTGCTTTGCTCAGTTTGAGTATAAAAGATAACATTGCTTATGGGAGGGATGTCACCATGGATCAAATCGAAGAGGCTGCTAAAATAGCTCATGCACATACATTTATCAGCTCATTAGAGGAAGGTTATGACACACAGGTGATGTTTGGTTGGCATGATCATTTGTTTATGGCTTTTGTTTTTTGGGGGAAGGGGAGTGTGTTTTCAGTTGTTTCCATTCAAGTGCGCTCACATTTTTATATCCAAAGCTGGTGTTTCTGTCTTTCAGGTTGGCAGGGCAGGTCTAGCTTTGACCGAAGAGCAGAAAATAAAACTTTCTATTGCAAGAGCTGTGCTTCTAAATCCATCGATTCTTCTACTTGATGAAGTCACTGGTGGACTTGATTTTGAGGCTGAGAGGGCTGTTCAGGAGGCTCTGGATCTGCTTATGTTGGGACGCTCAACAATAATAATTGCTCGAAGGCTTAGTCTCATAAAAAATGCTGATTATATAGCTGTTATGGATGAGGGTCTACTCGTTGAAATGGGTACTCATGACGAATTGTCGAACCTAAATGGCTTATATGCAGAGCTTCTACGATGTGAAGAGGCAGCAAAACTTCCCAAGAGGTACTTGAAAAAATCATACTCCTTCCTTTGCCAAGACATTGTATTTTTTTCAAAAACAAATACAAGTATGGAGAAAGTGGCAAGACTTAGAATAATAAACTACTAATATTAACATAGTCTTTACTGTATTTAAGTACCCACTGGACTTGTATGCTAATCATATACATTTTTTTTTTAATGATCACCTAGAATGCCTGCTCGAAACTTTAAGGAGACTGCAGCATTTCAAATTGAGAAGGATTCTTCTGCAAGCCATAGCTTCAATGAACCACCATTCCCCAGAATGACGAAGTCACCCTCCCTTCAAAGAATTTCTAATGTATCTCATTCGCGGCCTTCAGATGTCATCTTTAACTTTCAAGAATCACCTAACGTCGAGAGCCCACCACCTGAGAAGTTGCTGCAAAATGGTCAGGCTTTGGATGCAGATGATAAGGAGCCATCAATAAGAAGGCAGGATAGTTTTGAAATGAGACTGCCGGAGTTACCCAAGGTTGATATACAGTCTGTACATCGTCAAATATCAAATGGTTCTGACCCAGAATCCCCCATTTCACCACTTTTAATATCTGATCCTAAAAATGAACGTTCCCATTCACAGACTTTCAGTAGACCACATAGTCATTCTGATGATGCTTCAGTTACAATGAGAGAAGACAGGGAACCACAGAAGCGGAAACCACCATCACTTGGGAAGTTGGTCGAGCTTAGTTTTGCCGAGTGGCTTTATGCTGTGTTAGGAAGCATTGGTGCTGCTGCCTTTGGTTCATTCAATCCCCTTCTTGCTTATGTTATTGGCCTTGTGGTGGCAGCTTACTATAGTATTGATGATCAACATCACTTAGAACAGGAGGTAGAAAAGTGGTGCTTGATCATTGGCTGCATGGGTATTGTAACAGTTATTGCCAACTTTTTGCAGCATTTCTACTTTGGTATTATGGGAGAGAAAATGACAGAAAGAGTTAGAAGAATGATGTTCTCAGGTGCATAACTCATCCTTTTTCCTTTTTTTAATTTTAAAAAATGGGACTTATGAACATTTTTATCTGTTTCAATAACATGGCAGCCATGCTACGGAATGAAGTAGGATGGTTTGATGACGAGGAAAACAGTGCTGACAATTTATCCATGAGATTGGCCAACGATGCTACTTTTGTACGAGCTGCTTTTAGCAATCGACTTTCCATATTTATACAGGATGGTGCTGCAGTTATTGTTGGCCTTCTCATTGGTGCTGTGCTGCACTGGCGGTTAGCACTGGTGGCTTTTGCAACCCTTCCAGTTCTTTGTATTTCTGCAGTTGCCCAGGTTTTCACCCACTCTTCTGGTTTTCCAAATATAACTAACTATTTTCCCTTGTAATGAACGAAAGATACTAGAAACGTAAGTTGTTGGGTGACAACACAGGAATGGCTTCATACCTAACACGTCTCCTTATGTGAGAGACAGTGCCTAAACTCACATTATCATATGTTGAAACTGAATTTGATATGTAGCAGAATGAGAACAATAGGGATTAGTCTCTAAACCACCTGGTCATAAAGACACCAACATGAATCGACTATGTTTAAAGCTAAAACTGTTGGGCCAAAACATGAACAGTTTTGGAGCTAACATACCTGATGATTGGATTGAACCTATATTTCCTTGCTGTCATGCCATTTCTTTGCTGTCATGCCAATGCTGCTTGTGGAAATTTATAACTCTAGCAAAATCCCGTGATTTTAAAATTTATATAATTCAGTTTATGAATGAAACATAAATGCTGATCCACAATTGTGTGATTTTATTCTGCTGATATCATGTCAATGGCATATCATCATTTCCTTTCATCCAATTCATTATTCATTGTGACAAATAGGTATGAATTTACAGCTAGAATGTTGTCACCATGGTTGTCAAAATCGGGATCCCACTAAAGATCGTTGGGGTATAAGAAAAGCGTAGATTGTAGGATCGTAACAAAGATCGTAAGATCCCATGTAATAGACAAAATTATACAAAAAAACCAAGAAAAATAACCTTTCATCAAAAAAACTTCCATTAATCATAATTCTCATTGTCTTAAACATATCTAAAAATGTTCATACAAAAACAAAGCATCATCTTAAAAGTTCCATGAACATGAGATATGATATGTGAAGGGGAGAGGATGTGATAGGAATTTATAGATGAAAGAGAATTGATTCATTGAAGAAGATGAGAAAATACCCAATTTCCCAACCTAATGATTCAATTAAACACCAAGTCCCAAAACTGAAATTAATGATTGGATCTGGTCTTTAGAGTGGAAAACGGGTTGATTTCCAGCAGAACGGGCCGGTTTCGTGGGCAAAAGTTCCGGGTCGAGTCAGAACCGGGTCGGGTTAACAACCTATATCAGCAAACCACCTTCCCTGATGCAAAAAACAGCGCCAATTCTGCGATCCAACGCTCTTCCACGGCGCGCCGCCCGCTCTGGCGTCTTCTCCGATCTTGGACCTGCTCCAAATTGGTGGAGGCATCATGACTTGCAAGATCGTACGATCTCGGGATCTAGATCGCGATCCTGACAACCATGGTTGTCACTTTTGGGATAACAAATACAAAACCTAGAGATGTCTGGACTGTAAGACTTTGAAATACTTTCAAAAGCAAGGAAAAAAAGAGTAATTTTTTATTTGTTTTATTTCTAGATCTATTTGTCTCTAAAATTAAGCATAACAAGTTTTCTTGCATGAAAACTCAGTACATATTCGGTTGTGATTAACATCGATAATATTGATAATGAAACTGCAATGCATCTTGATGTTTCAGTAAGCTTATTAATGGTTTTATTAGCCTAACTTGGTAGTGTCTATTGTTAATTTTATGCTTCATGAAATTTGACTTTTGTCATCGATCTCTTTGTAATGTGAAGCATTCTTTGATCCATGTAGTGACTACACATAGTGGTTAAAAACTTTGTTTATTACCGTCAGTTTCTATGGAAATATTATCCTGCATTAATTAATGATATTAAATTATGACCTGCTCATCCAAATAAAGTTTAACATGCTCTGAGAAAGTGAGTTCCACAACACACAATGTAAAGTTTTTTTCCTTAATTAAATGAATGACTTGCTAACGATTGCTAAGACTGATAGGAAAGTTTAGTTGATTTATTTTAATCTTTTGCCTAAAATATATTAAATCGAGCCTGCTAAAATATTGCAGAAATTGTGGCTAGCTGGATTTTCAAGGGGCATACAGGAAATGCACCGAAAAGCATCTTTGGTTCTTGAAGATGCAGTTAGAAATATATACACTGTTGTTGCATTTTGTGCTGGCAACAAGGTAATGGAGCTCTATAGGCTGCAGCTAAAAAAAATATTTAAGCAGAGCTTTCTTCATGGAATGGCAATTGGTTTTGCATTCGGCTTTTCACAATTTCTACTTTTCGCTTGTAATGCCCTTCTACTTTGGTACACTGCAATATGTATTAAAAATGGTTACGTAAATCCATCCACTGCACTGAGGGAGTACATGGTTTTCTCATTTGCTACATTTGCCCTTGTGGAGCCTTTTGGATTGGCTCCTTACATACTGAAACGGAGAAAATCCCTCATATCAGTGTTTGACATTATAGACCGTGAGCCTAAAATTGATCCTGATGACAACACGGCATTGAAGCCACCCAATGTATATGGAAGCATCGAGTTAAAAAATATTGATTTTAGTTACCCATCTCGTCCTGAAGTGTTGGTATTGAGCAATTTTAGTCTCAAAGTGAATGGGGGCCAAACGGTTGCTGTTGTTGGAGTTTCAGGATCAGGAAAGAGCACTATCATATCTTTAATAGAGAGATTTTATGATCCAGTTGCCGGACAAGTTTTACTGGATGGGAGGGATTTAAAGCTCTATAACTTGAGATGGTTAAGGAGCCACCTCGGTTTGATTCAGCAGGAACCTATTATCTTCTCAACAACCATAAGGGAAAACATTATATATGCAAGGCATAATGCCAGTGAAGCTGAGATGAAAGAGGCAGCGAGAATAGCAAATGCACATCATTTTATTAGCAGCTTGCCTCATGGTTATGACACTCATGTTGGGATGAGAGGTGTTGACTTAACCCCAGGACAGAAACAGAGAGTTGCAATTGCAAGGGTAGTGCTGAAAAATGCACCAATCTTATTGTTGGATGAAGCAAGTTCATCAATTGAATCCGAGTCAAGCCGAGTGATACAAGAAGCTCTAGATACACTAGTGATGGGAAACAAGACCACTGTTTTAATAGCGCATAGAGCTGCAATGATGAGGCACGTGGACAATATTGTAGTGCTTAATGGAGGACGGATAGTGGAGGAGGGAAGTCATGATTCGTTGGTGGCAAAAAATGGTCTGTATGTCCGGTTGATGCAACCTCATTTTGGCAAGGCTATTCGTCAACATCGGCTTGTATAGTACGGGAGTATGTGATATGAGTGATTGCTATGAATATTGGTTCATGAACATAGTTTGATTTTCTGTTTGAGACATACCACTGACGACTTCTTCACCTGAAGGATTTTTCCAAGAATATCTGGTGGAAATGGTAATGATTGTGCTTGCAATAGCTCTCGGCATTGGTAGGCATAGGAGAGATACAGTAGGATGAATAGATAGGTAGGGTTTCTGTATAGAAGATTTTTTTCGTTTGGTTGGTTTTCGATTCAGCTGGATTCTTTTGGAGGCGATTGGGGGTGTTTTCTATCCACGGTATTCATTTGTTTCTCGATAGAGGGTGGAATCAAACGCTAATTCTGTTGAGGTGGCTCCTTCTCTGGACTTCTTTTTTCACTCTCCCTAACCCATATGCATCGGTAAACTTATTCATTACTGTGATTTTGTTTTTTCAACTTGTGATAATTGTAGAAAATTCTGGTAGAAGAGCTGTAATCTTTGTAAATTTATAGTTATGGTTTAGAAGGCATCACTTTTTCTGCTTGAATCCAAAGTGTTTCTTCGTATATAATGGATGCAAGGATGCAAATTTTCACGTCGTATTATGCCAAAAAAATAAATTGTCAACTGCATTTTATAACGCTTAATTTGGTTTAAACTTCCGGTAAAAAAATTGGATGACTATCAGCGCATATATACAGATACTATAGATGATCTCGTTCACTTGCCAAATTAATCTGTGCGCAAAAATTCGTTGTTCATAACATTTTTCAAGAGGAAGGAGTTTTTTTTTTTTTTTTTTTGACTATTAAGAGGAAGTTTTTTTTTTTTTTTGACTATTAAGAGGAAGGAGCTTAACATGCATGCGTTTATATTTTTGGCCTAAATGTTTAAATCAAATAAATAGAAATGTATCCAATCAAAAGACTTATGCAAAAAAAATTTGTTACCAAAACATTAAAATAAAATTGAAAGAAAAACTTATTTTTGATTCAAAATTCAAGGGGTAAGATAACTCACTAAAAAAAGATCTTAACCAACAAGGATCGAGTCTAGTGGAATGGGTTATACTCCTACAATGTGACAAATTAAGGATA
>Ga0315913_1002611_pt1:0-20000 | contig 21302 bp, 12 predicted proteins | sample MpolsnodulesMG_FD_207736 | JGI IMG/M metagenome (GOLD analysis project Ga0315913, IMG submission 207736) | Medicago polymorpha root nodule microbial communities from Los Angeles, California, United States - small nodules | ecosystem: Host-associated > Plants > Roots > Nodule | place... | reverse complement strand
TGAGATGAAAATGTTTGTTTAGTTGAGATGTGGAATAACTAGTATATTGAAGAAGAAGAAGATAAACTTACGGCAAATTAAAGGTGAAGAGAGTGTTCAAAAGAACGTTGTTCGCATTGCTCTAATAACAAACCTGAACATGTAATCTTCAAATTGAGAATTGTGATATGCATGCATGCGTTACCGTGTTGCATGTTTGGAGTTCAAGAAAATAGTTATAGGATCTATTAATTTTTTTTGGACCAATTATAGAATGTATTAATGATAACAACAAAAAGGTCTAAGTTATTATACTGATAACGAGATTACTCTTTTCTCTACACCAAACATCTTTCTTTACAAGACTTAATCAAGTTCAAACGAAGATTTCTAACTTCTAATTTATTATGGTCCATATTTTTAGAGTCAAGACACACTTCAAAGACATCTGAACCATCATTCTATTTAGACCTACCAAACTTTGATGTAGGTCTCTAACCGGAGGAAAAAAAATTTAACATGTGAAACACCACTCATAGAATCTCTATCTATAACGACCTCATCAATATTAATAAATTTACTTTTATTTACCTCATGATTTTTTCCTTTCGTATCTTCACATTATTCGGTTGAGATATGTACCACACAATTGTTTCCACCTATTATGTATTATGTGTAAATGACAAAACTCTCTTTTAAGACAATTACGTTTAACTTATTACAACAAGTTAATAACTTATTACAACAAGTTAAATTCTTTTTTTTTTCATTTTTGGTAGCATTTTTAGAAAACAAGAATAATCATGAAAACTGATAGCATTTCTAGACAACAAGAACAATCATGAGAACAATAGATGTTATATTATCATTTTCTCTTTTATTGAGATTCGATTTCTAGTCTTTTTACTCATCCAATATTCTTCCATTATTACCTCAAATTAGTTGACCTATCAACTCCTCCAAAAAATACTTAATTTGAGTTTCACTTGAAGTGAAAGTAAAAACTTGTTTATTGTGCGTTCCACTGTTTTCATTTTAACTAATAAATATAAGAGAGTATATAAATCTAATATTTCACTCGGTGAAAATCTCATCATTATTTTCATTGTTTATGAAAATGCACCATCTCTATTTTTGTCTTCCAATTTCCCTCTATCACAATCGTACACTACATGATTTATCTATCTCTTTGTTAACATTTCAAAATTCAAAAATAAAATAAAAAGGAAAATTGAAAATATTTTTAGAAAGTAAACAAACACAAAATTGCCAATACAATATTTTAGCCTTTGTTGTTTCCATCCAAGAATTCGAAAATTTTCAATTTTATCCTTTTTTCGTTTTATTTTCCTTTTTATTTAATTTAATTTAAAATTTTCCATATGGTCAAGTATCATAAACTACAATTATTGTCCATTTCTTGTACTGGAACTGGCCGTTATGTTGTTGATACAGCTTATTATGAAAATTTACCCTTAAGAAGGGAACTCCATGACTTGTTGAGCAAACATTCTTAAAATGGGATTCAATTCCATTGATGGTCCTAGGTAATAAAATTGACAATCCTGACACTTTGTCTAAGCAAGACCTGACAGAAAATATGTAAGTAGTGTGTCCAGTAGCCAAACTATTGTGATCCTTTGATTTCTAAATTTTAGTTTTTTTCAGTTCACATGTGCAAGGGACAGAAATCCATCAATGAAAGAGAAGTTTGTTGCTACATGATCATCTATAATATTCAATCCATAATTCCTCCCATCTGTACTGTTTTGTTTGATGTGCATTTCTGTTATTTGATGCTCTGTGATTGAGGTTTGCAACAATGGTCTGGCTTACCGGGCATAGGATGGGATCAACAATTTATGACGCCCACAGGCCACAACCACGACAGAACAATGGAAGAAAGATTTTAGGAAACCAGGTGACAAGAATCACAATGATTATCGCAATAGAAGATAGGAGACGCACAAAGGGAGTGAAACATCGTAACTTTGTGTCTCACACAACCTAATTGATCAACTGCATGCCCACAAGGGATCAAATGTTTGTCGAACAGGAAAGATTGGAGAAAATCCCCTTCTACCTCCACCAGAACTGCCGGGCACCGATTCGCTCACGGTGACCTTTCAACAGCTAGGACCACCACCAGAGCCACCTGATATGGCTGTTTCTAACCGACGTGTGGATGGTAGTGCACCGCCACCATGGGAGTAAATTACTTTTAGAATATATGAAATAGAAAAAAAAATAATATAAAAACTAATAAGTATTATAAGAATATATTGAACAATAATGGACTAATACAAGATCTCATACTAAAGTTAAATAACTACTAAAATTTGAGTTAATTGTGAAGCATTGAACCCACTTGAGTTGGCTTTGTGATATTGGTTTGAGATCTGGGAGTGTGCTCCTTCTTGAGGTCTCAGGTTCGATTCTCCCCAGTGCTAATTTAGGTGGGCTAATTTAGCTTCTTCAAAAAAAAATTGTGAAGCACTGAAAATAATAAATAAAACTAATGCTATATAATAAATTGGGGCATTCCGAGAATCAAACCAAACACCCATGTTGAAGTAAGCAAGGTTAGGTAAGATATATGCCTTGTTTGCTAACGAAATTGTTTATGTATACCACGTGGTCTACACTCTGCAGTTGTATTGTAAGATTGCATGAAAATGACCAAATCTGCTCATTTGGATACACAATTGTTAGTTGTTTTACAACATCTCAATGTTAACCAGCTGCCAAATACACGCTGATCCTGTGTCTACTCATGACAATGACACCACTGGATGAAGCTACCATCTCTAAAGCAAACATGTTTTTCTAGGTAAGATATCAAAGAGAGTCACCACCATGACTTAAGTTGTAGAGATACTTGAGTTCTTTAAACATTTAGTCATAGAATCAATCCTGATTGGTGCGTATAGAAAAATATAGGTTATAAGATATCGATTCTTAAATGAACTTCAGTTACTTTGAGATATCAGTCTCTGCAATTGTGTACTAATAATAACTTTGTTTACCAAAAGAATGTAACAGGAGAGTCTAGTTTCCTATTTACCACTCTGATTTTAGTTTTGGAATTATCTTTAAAAATAAATTTTGATAAACCCAGACTCACGACAGTCTTCTATGACCAACATGTTTTTCAGCCTACATCAATACACTATTCATGTATTCCAGGCTCCAGCATTCATCTCAACAAGGCATTCACATGTAGTCCCTGATGACTGATGCTTATTGTATCTAACTACTAGTATATAAGTCAAACTTGACAGCTTATTGGTATTTAACTAACCAATTAATAAGTGAATCTTGCTAGCTTCCAGATCTTCAACAATATATAAATAGATAACTGAGCTTATTTGTATTTAACTAAAATATTGAAAAGTTAAACTCCTAACCTTCAAAAGGGGGCATTCTGAGAATCAAACTCAGGACCTCTCGCACCCGAAGCAAGAATCATACCACTAGACCAAATGCCCTAATATGAAAATGTATTGTTTTGAATATTTTAATGTGTTAGTTGAGGAAAAAAATTTAATTTAAACATCTTATTTTTATCACATATCATCACTACATTACATTGGTAACATTCACATTTCAATAACTAAGTGAGAGTTTTATTGCGAAATTTACATTTACATTACGATCAAACACAAGTTCACTGTTGAATTTAAGGGAGAAAATGGCCCATCCATCTTACAGTTTCACATTATTACTATTATACAACAACAATCAAGCTTTATCTCACTAGCTGAATTTGGTTAAGTGGGTCAAAATCGTCATGATGTTCTAACATATCATGTGTATAGCCAAAATATGGACCTCTAAGCCTTCATTAATAGATTTGTTAGTAGTTTTTCAATGTTTTTCTCTACATCTAGTGATTGGATGACCATCTATATGATTTATCCTCGTTACTATAGAATCTATAGATTTCCTCCACACAAATCCAAACTACCTAAGTTGAGATTTAACCATCTTTTCTACAGTAGGTGCTAGCTTGCTAGCCCAACGCTATCTCTCTTTAATGATTTCTAATCCTATCTCGGCTTTTTTTTGTTAGGGATCCATTCTCGTCTGGTATTTCTGCTCATATCGCGCAGCATCCTCATGAACCTCAATCCTTTTCGTGTTGGCTTTTTACCACCCAACAATTCATCTCATACAACAAAGCAACTTTTTCACAAGATTAAAAAAGAGATTATTTGTCAATTGTCATAGCAAAAAGAGAGTTTGTAATATAAGAACATAAGTCTGGCTACTAGTGCATTATTCATGTATCACAGCATTCATCTCAAGGCATAAAAACTAATGCTGTCTGGCTACTAGTGCATTATTCATGTATCACAGCATTCATCTCAAGGCATAAAAACTGATGCTTATGGGTATTTATCTAACCAATTAAAAAGTCAACCTTCTCAGCTTCCAGATCTTCAACAATAATAAATAAAAACATTGAGCTTATCTGTATTTAACTAAAATATTGAAAAGTTAAACTTCTAACCTTCAAAAAGGGGCATTCCGAGAATCGAACTCGGGACCTCTCGCACCCAAAGCGAGAATCATACCACTAGACCAAATGCCCTGATATGAAAAGTTTTAGTTTGTAAGTTAGTTGAGACAATTGTTTAGAGGAAAAAATGTTTATATTTCTTATTTTCCCCACATGTCATCACTAAAAAATTTGATGACAATATTTCTTTCTAATATCCATATCCAAATCCAATTGGATCTCAGTATGTAATCAGATCATGACAGAAGCAAAAGAACATTCAAATCAGATTATTATCAACATTGAATACCGAGCTCTGTTGTGACTTGCGAGATAAATAAATGCAATAGACAGATCAAACTATGCATCAGAAACCACCTTGATACTGCCATTAGATTTCCGTCTATGCTTCTGTTTCTTGGGGCAGGGGTAATTTCTAGGCCTTAACTATAAAGCCTGTCAAACTTTTTTACAGAAATTGGAGCTTCAGTCAAAGCCAAGAAGTTTACGTTTTGAACTATTCCTTTAAATTTTGATAAAGGAAGGGAACTCGGACGTTAGTTGCAATAACCTCATTGTATTGTATACAATGGATCTCTTATTTTCTCACAGTAAAAAATTGAATTCATCGAAGACAATGAAAAGATACAAAGATATTGTTATGATATTTGAAAAGTGGGAAGTCCTACATTTTGCATTCGACAACTAAAGTAAATTACATTTTGCATTCTATCATAAAATTGAAGTTGGACTTAACTCAACTTGCAAGGTTAGAGATTGCTAACCACTTATGCACGATCCTATAATGTTATGTATAATGTAGCATTCATTTAGTTGGTGAATTGATTTATAATATAACTCCTTTCAGTGTCTCAAATTTAGAAAGTGAGTTACTAGAAATGCAACAGAATTTTGGAAGAAACATTTCCACAAACAGTTAAAGAGCATTCAAGATAAAGGCAAAACGAGTTGCAAGTTTGAATAAATTGAGATGGTTAACAACAGTGCAGCAATAAGTAGTATATTGAAAAGGAGGACAAATTTACGGCAATGAAATTAGAGGGAAACGAATAACCTGATGTTAAGTTCTGTTATCTATGCTGGTGTTTCATCTGCGCACCACTGCAAAAACACTTTTAATCTTCTCTTCTATATCTATCTATACACAAAAAGGAACATCAAAATGGTGTGCTATTTTTATTTCAATTTTCTGCGTAAGACTCAAATGAGCGTAAATTTTCTCAAAGAGTTTTAACTTGTTGCAAACCCAAGCCTAGATTCAAACTTAGGATTTTGATTAAACTAAAAAAAACACATGTGTTCTCATCCAAACGATCTTATGTAATAAAACTAATATTAGTTATTTAGTAAAGTTAAACTCGATGGTTTTTCAAATGATTAAAATATTTTTAATTGATTATGTGTTAAAATGACTAACAATGTCTTTTTACAATGTAAACAAGTAAACTTTTAGCAATAACTTCATCATCCATTTTGTTTGAATATTATCTAAATAATTTTTATCAGTTAAAAAGTTTTTATAATTGGTATAAAGATTTAAAATGTTAAAATAAGACGAATAAATTATTAATCAAATAATATATTTTTTACTTTTTCGTCTCCTAAATTTTGAAAAATAAAAATTATTTAAGGTAGTTAAAATATATATTATTGAGGTCCTCTAAAAAAAATATTGAGGTAGTTAGATTTTGTTTTCTTAATTAAGGCAGCTAGATATGAAATTTCTCTAAACAAAAAAAAAGGTAGCTAGATATGAAATGTACTTGATATTCAAAATAAATAAATTTTTTGGAGTAAGCTAGCGCATTCTTTTGTCCTTTTTTTTAAAAAAAAAAAACTAGATTATATGATACGTAAAAAAAAATTTTTTTGAAGGGATGATACGTAAAATTTTATCATAAGAAAAACAATTATATGTCATAATGATTTAGACACAATAGTTTGTCACATAAAAACTAAAATACATATCATTTAATTATTTTAAAGATATGTGTAATCAAAAAATACATTTTTTAAAGATATGCATGATTATTTTTTTCATTCTGCCTTTTTTTTAAATATGTGAACATGTTTAAATATTGTGTCAAAATAGTTGTAACCATCAAAGATTTCTTCATTATCATATTTTGTGTTTGATCTATACCGCCAACAAACTAGATAGCATATCTCCTAAAAAAACAAACTAGATAACATATATTACTCCTTAAAAGACATATATTAATTTATTACATGTTTTGCATAAATCAAATAATTATATGAAATGCATCATATTTAAATGCGAAAACTATTAAGATCATTAAGTTGCACCAATGTTGTTAAAAACCTGCAAATGAAAGGAGTACCTAATTCAAACTTCAGTCAAACTAAGATTGGGCAGACATTAGCTTTAGTGGCTTTCATCTAAGACATCAAAAAATTTCAACTTTATCCCTTGTTTTCATTTTGTTAAATTTCATTTTAGATTGTCTATATGGCCAAGTATCTTAAAGTACAATTATCATCCATTTTTTCTGCTGGAACTTGCAGTTATGTTCTTGATGCAGCTGATTATGATAATTTACCTGTCTCAGTTTGAACTCCATGACTTGCTAAACAAACCTTCGTTAAATGGGATTCCCCTACTTGTTCTTGGTAATAAGATTGACAACGTGACAGAAAAGATGTTAGTAGCTTTTCTAGCCAAGCTATTGATTGATTTAAAAAAGTTAGCTTTTTTCCCTTCAGAATGTGCCTGTTTTGACTTTTGATGTTGTTTCAGTGCAGGGGACTGAAATCCATCATGTAAGAACTTCACCAACATTAATTGACTCGGTTATTAGTTGGTTTGTAAAACATTCTAAAACAAAGAACTTAAGCTCTCTAACTTCTGCCCTGTGAATATCTTCGAATGTTGCATTGCAGACTGATATCAATGTCATGGAAGGGATGATGTTGATGTGATGCTAATTTTTCTTGCCTTTTTTATTTTCCTTTTTTCACTGTCTTGACATCGAAACTGATAACTTGTGATTTAATCCTTTGATCTGATACGCTGCTTTGCATCTAAAGATTGTAAATTATGCTCTGAGATACATGCATAATGGACTTGAATCAAAAACTGTTTATACATACGTCTTAAAGATTGATATTTTGGGGTGCGTAGAAGTATGTGGGTGTTCGCGGTTTGATTTAGACTGGTTGATGAAAAAATGTATTTTGATCCAAAGATTTAAATAGCAAGTGCAGTTTCGATCCAACGTGGTTAGGTGTATTTGGATTAGACCGATTCGTTTAATTTTTATTGATGGATAATATATATTTATATCATGTAAAATAACTTATTACAAGCTATATAAAAATAAGAAATAGCGAGTATCAACTATGCTAGGAACATTTACTCAAATTTCTGTGAGCTTCCTTAAAAAGAACAAAAAAACTTAGAGCTAATAAGTATTATAAAAAAACTGAAAATATATTAGGCGCTATTTTTTAACACCCTTACAAAAATCAACACTAATGCCATATGAAAAAGTATTCGAGTTAATTATAAAAAAGGGGCATTCGGAGAATCGAACTCCGGACCTCTCGCACCCAAAGCGAGAATCATACCACTAGACCAAATGCCCATCTTGAAGTAAGAAAGGTTATGTCAGGTATATGTATTGTTTACTATTGAAATAGTATAAGATAACCACATGTTCTGCAACTGTATTGTAGGATTGTGTGAAAAAGACTAAATCTACTTACTTGGATACAAAATTGAAATCTATTCTTCAGCATCTCAGAGTTGCCAACAACAACCAACTGCTAAGTACATGCTGGTCCTGTGTCTTCTCATGATAATGAGGCCATTGGATGAAGCTGCCGATTTCTAAAGCTGAAACATTGTTCTAGTAAGATATCGAAGAGGGTAGCCACCATAGCATGACATATCTGGTATATACTTGGATCCTTTAATCATTTATACAGAGATTTGTCCCCTCATTGGTGCGTATAGAAAAATATCTGTCAAAAGATAACAGCTTCTTAGATATAGTCTCTTCAGTTATGTACCAAATATAATTTGATTTATGTTTACCAAATAAAAAGTAACAGTCTACTCTCTTATTTACCATTCAGGTGTTAATTTAGGATTAATCCTTAGAAATAAATTGATAAACTATGATTCACAAATCACAACAGTTTTCTAAGACCATGTTTTTCAGCCAACACAAATACACTAATCCATGTATTCCAACATTCATCTCAACAAGGCATTCTCATGCAGCCCCTGATGCTAGTTGTCAATTAACTACTAGTACTGCACACCAGTATATAAGTCAAACTTGACAGCTTCAGAATCTTAAAAAACTATAATTATAAAAACTGATGCTTGTTGGTATATAACTAACCAATTAATAAGTCAATCTTGTCAGCTGCCAACTCTTCAACAATAAATAAAGAACACTGAGCTTACTTCTATTTAACGAAAATGTTGAAAATTTAAACTCTTAACCTTCAAAAAGGGGCATTCGGAGAATCGAACTCCGGACCTCTCGCACCCAAAGCGAGAATCATACCACTAGACCAAATGCCCTGATATGAAAAGTTATTGTTTGTGAATCATATAGTTTGTGCTTCAATTCATAATTGTAAGAAATCTACCAGACCAATTATTTTACCACATATCATCACTATATTTGTAGCATTCACATTTTAATAAAGTTTTACTACATCAAAGTTGTATTGCAAAATTTACATTTACATTACTATTATACACAAGTTTACTGTTGAATTTTAAAAAGAAAATGGCTGATCCATCTTACAACAACAATTAAACTTTATCTCACTAGGTGAAGTTGGCTACATGAATCGAAGGTCGTCATAAAGTTTTAACATAAATCATATATATAGCCAACATCTGGATCTATAAGCATTTGTAAACAGATTCATTAGTAGTTTTTCATGGTTTTCTCTACATCTACTGATTGGGCCACACCATTCATATGGTCTATTCTCCTTACTCTAGAATTTATAGATTTCCTCCGCACATGTTCAAACCAGCTAAGTCGAGATTTAAGCATCTTATCTACAATAGGTGCTGGCTTGCTACCCCAACCATATCTCTCTTTAATCTATTATTCCTAATTATATCTCGTCTTCTGTTTGTTGGGGATCTTTTCTAGTCTAACATTTTAACTAATGCAGTGCAGCATCCTCATGGCCCTCATTCCTGCTACATTGAGTATGTTCGAGTTGGCTTTTTACCACCTAACACTTCATCTCATACATCAACATAACTTCTTCACATTAATATAAATAAAATAAATTATTTGTCAATTGCCATTGCAAAGGAAGAGTTTATCATATTTGGACATATGTCTGGCAACTGATATATTCTTCAAGTATCACACATGCAGCCCCTGAATCCTAATTGTTATTTAACCAATACACCAAGTCAATTTGTCTGCTTCCATATCTTTAATAAAAATAAAAATTAATGCTTATTCAAAACAATAAACAATGGTAACCTTCCAGAGCTTTAAAACAAAAAAAAAAATGGGGCATTCGGAGAATCGAACTCCGGACCTCTCGCACCCAAAGCGAGAATCATACCACTAGACCAAATGCCCTGTTGTGAAAAGTATTAGTTTGTAAATATCTTATTTGGAACAATTATTTTAGGGGGAAGGGTGAAGTTTATACCTCTTATTTTCACAACATGTCATCACTAAACAAGTCGATGACAATATTTCCCTATGTATTCTGATCAGAGGATTGATGCAAAAGAAATCATTTAAATCAGAATGTTATCAACAATTCTATTGTGAGATATATGCAATAGGCAAATCAAACTATGCATCAGAAACCACATTGATAAAGCAATGCAAACAAAAACTACTGAGGCTAACACGGCCCTTGGAAGGGGTAATTTCTAGGCCTTAACAAGTTTGCTTACCGTATTTTTCATGTCATAGTTATATATACTGAAATTGGAGTTTCTGTCAAAGCCAAAAAGTTGCTTTTTTGAACCTTTCTCATTAATTTTGATATAGGTAGAAAACTCAGATGTTGGCTGCAATAACCTCAGTTTTTTATGCCGTTGGATCTCTTTGTCTCTTACAGTAAAAAACTGAATTCATCGAAGACAATGAAAACTTACAAACATATTATTGTGATTATGTGTGATATTTCAGCAGTTGGAAGTCCTACATAGCTCACTCGTCGAACCTTTAAAGGTTCTTTTTATTAGAGTTTAATTTTCATGCACTGTCACTGTAAAAAAAACTTACACTGTCAATAAATCACAACCATTCATGAGTATGACTTTCGAAATGGTCATGATAAAAGTCAAATGTTTCTACTAATATAATCATGTTATGATTGATTGACGGTGTAAAAACTCTTGATTATGTATTTTGAGCAGTTTAATTTTGGAAGTCCGACATTGCTCTCAAGTTGTAAGGTCAAAGATTATCACCACTTACTATAACCAGTTGGAAGAAACATTTCAACAAACAGTTAAAGGGCATATTTCAACAATCCGGATAGATGTATATTGACAAATGCCAGATTCTTAGAATAAAGCAAGCATATTATTACTAGTTACTACTATATTCCAATGTCGAATTGCATATTGTGCGATTAAGAAAGAGTTAGATATTAACGGCAATAGAAGAATTGTGAAGTGAAAAAGTGAAGTTAAGGAAGAAGAAGAATATAGCGAGTGAGGGAATGGAATTGGAGAAGATAGAATTACCTGAATAACGTTGAAGTTGAAAGTTCTGCATGAGTGTCTCCGTGTTTGAATTCATGCTGAGACTAAGAATAGTAGAAAGTTACAGTTTCAATGAACAAAATTGAAGAGTTTTTTTAGTAATTAAAAGGGGCATTCGGAGAATCGAACTCCGGACCTCTCGCACCCAAAGCGAGAATCATACCACTAGACCAAATGCCCTGTTGTGACTTAGACAGCCAATTTTATTTTTTATGACTTAAGTGAAATGAATCAAGCCTTCTCTTCATACTTATTAGCAAGATATGTTTGGTGCTAATAATGATAGTCATTTTATGACCTTGTAAATTGACCCTTTAACATTTTTTTTAAAATGGAGAAATGAGAAGTTATGACTTTCTTCTTCCCACGTTGATCTATTTGTAAAATGAACTTGTCCTAAAATAATTGCCACTTTTAATTTTAAGTTGAAATTAATTGTATTACTACTTACATGTATACAAAATTATTTTACTTAACGTTCTTTATTTTCTATGTTCAATCTATACTCGTACAATGTTGCTTTCTTTTTCTTATTTTAATTTTCTAACATTTTTTTCCTATAAGTAATTCTATTTGAAATGTGTCAGACACTACATTTAAATATTTCTTCAATCCAAAATTCAAATAGTGGTTCACTATATTTTGTGAAAGTTTAACATTTTCACATGAAGTAATCTTATTCAAAACGTGTTGGATACTAAATGTAAATACTTCTTCAACCCGAAATTCAAACAAGGTTTTATGAAAGTTTAACCACTTGTGATGTACTAAACATTCATTTGTTGGTAGTTTTGCTTTCTTTTATCTTCCACACATAATAACAGAATCTATATAGTATTTCTTATCATATTTGTTTCATGGTCCTTTTTATAGTACTTTTTTCCCAGTATAGTCAGGACTCCAGATTTTAGATTATAATCGAAATATTATGAACTGGGATTTAGAATCGATGATTCCCATATGCTCCAAAATGAGGGGTTAAAAATTCATTTAGTTACTGTTTTACACTCCTTCCTTCTAACTATAAATGCTTAATAGTAAAGGTAACGGTTAATGGCACACCCTATCACAGAGGCTGCTTCAAATGTACATATGGAGGTTGTACTATACGCTAATCAAAATTTGTATCGCATGAGACAAAGCTCTACTGCACACATCATCACATTCAACTTTTTAAAGAAAAGAGGAACTACAGTCAGCTTGAGAATGATGTTCACGTTGCTGCATAATGTCTATTGTAAAAAGAATATTGGTAGATTTGGATGATGGGCGCTCCAATTTCACTTAAATGTTACTATGGTCTTGTGCATCTTAAAACAAATGTGTTGTAAGACAAGTACTATAAGTTGAAATTTGCCATGTTTTCATCTTAAAAATGCTTAATAAAGTTAGAAGGCCTTCCTTAAAAAAAATAAAAATAAATTAGAAGGCCTCTGCTCTTGTAGCGGTGATTATCAGATTCATGCATCAGAACATTAGACAAATTCATCAAAATACAAATGCTAGCAACAAATGAAATTTCTTATAAAGGTAACAAATATCACAAAAGGAAAATAAACCGACCAATCCTGTGAATTAGGCGGTATGAAAGTTGGAGGCAATAGTTCATAACTTCATTTTCATAACAACAAACAATAAACAAGAGAAACTATAAGAACAATAATCATTATGTGCTCAGATTCAAAATACACATGTAATCAATCCAATCTGTGCAATGTAATGTCTCCTCAAAAGCACGCATCCAAGAGACAGCAACAGCAGAGAGCAGCCAAGCTGCAACAATTTACAAATTATACGAACAAATCAGATTACGTCACATTGGTTATTAGCATATATAACACAATGTATTAGCAGAAAACCAGAAATTAATACGCTTATTTACCAAAAGAATAAGAAACTTTTTTTTTTGAATGGCAAAGTAATAATATATAAATAGAATAAGGAGTGAGCAAATCGCAAATAGTACAAAGACAGAGATACAAAACAGAACACGAGAGGGCAAATCAGATGCTAGGCTCGGAAGTACCAGAGGTACTCGAAGAAAAGAAGCCAAAGAAACACCAAACAACAACCACCCTCAAAACCCCTAAGGTCATACGTGTGTGTTTGTATAACTGGAAATAGGTGGATCATGCATATCTTCAAGAAGTGTGAGAACCAAGAATTTGAATTAATATGCATTTTGAGGACCACAAAACAACAAAGATGAACGTATGGAATAATTCTTATACTGCAATTTCTTCATTTTTTTTTAAAATAAACTCTTGTGGAAAAAGTCTTTAAAATATAACTTTTTTCTAATAATAAAATTAAAAAAGGTATAGTTTTTAGAAAACTTGTCCACACACACCTTCACCTTTTTTGTATACTAGTATTGTGTCTCAAGAAAAAGCCGTTGAACATGACAATATACCATTTCTAGATGGCTAAACCCTGCACGCACGTCATTGACATCCATTATCAATGACAGCAACGACGACCCACCCCTTCCACTTGACTTATATTAAATTTTAACTTTAAAAATATCTAAATAATTTAAAGGGTTAATTAAGTTTTTAGTCCCCATAAATATTCACAGTTTTGTTTTTAGTCTTTACAAAATAAAATTACATTTTTTAGTCCCTGTAACATTTTCCTTAAGCATTTTAGGAACTAAAAATGCTAATGGAAAAATTTTATAGGGACTAAAAATGCTTATGGAAAATTTTATAGGAACTACAAAACAAAATTCCGAATATTTATAGGGACTATTTACTTAATTAACCTTAATTTAAATACTAATCTAATTCTTTTTTATAGATAGATGAAATAACGAAAAGAGAAATGATATTTGTGCAACAACTTTTTGACAACTTTCTCCCTCATACTCACATTATCCTTTTATTTTCTCTCTTCCTTTTTTTCTCTTCATTGTTTTTAACCAATGAAAAGAGAGGAAAAAAGAAGTTGTCACCAAAAGTTGTATCAAATGGTTGTTCAAATATCACTACTCGAAAATTCACACAAATGGAAAAATTGGGGTTTAAACCCGTATGGGCAATCAATTTTGATATTTTTGTTGGTTAAGTTGAGACTACAAATACTAATCTACTGTACTTAACTAATTGTTTATAGTTGTTGAGGTTTTAATTATAGGAAAATGCAAGCAAAAGTTACCTTTAATTTGTAATAGCTTGTTAATTTAGGTGATTAATTAATGTTTAATAATGAAGAGTTGAAGTTAGTAAATCGGTATATCCGATGGATGATAGGGGTCCCACATAAAAAAAGAAAAAAAAGTAAGGCATAACGTGACGAAAGATAAGAGGAAAACAACAAAGTAACAATCAAGCGCTGACGCACCACCAGCGATCAATTCCAAGATCGCACCGCTTGATCTGAATCTCCTCCATAATCAGTTTCATTTGATGATCAATTCAATTTTAGACATGAACAAAATTAATTACAATTTGCAAGCAGAATCCAGGAAGATGGAGAGAGGAGTAAATTACCAGCCTTCCATGCAACCAGCACCGCCTGAATTTTGCTGATGAGGTGGTGGCTGAGCGTACTGAGGAGCATATTGCGGTGGGTAACCCTGTTGTGGAGGATAGCCTTGAGGTGGATAGCCCTGTTGTGGAGGGTAACCTTGTGGAGGATATCCCGGTGGAGGGTAAGCATCTTTTCCATAAGTCTCAGGCGCCGGATAACCTATTAATTCCATGAAATCACTAAATTGAATTAATTTAAAAGAAAGATGCAAGAGTTGAATTGAAGTGTATAGTATAATATATGCATGCGGTTAAGAAAAGAGAAAAGAGGATGGACCTTGCTGGGGTGGAACGCCGACGGGCGGTTGCTGTTGGTTGTAGTAACTCATTATTCTGGGTAGGGGTAGTGGAGAGAAGAGAAGTTAGAAATGGGGTTGTGGTTGGTTGTAGACTAGAACCGATCTGTTTTGTTTTGCGGAAATATAGATAGATAGATCATCTTTTTATATTATAAATTAATAAATATCTAAATTATTAGTATTATTTTATTGACGGCTCTTTGGGATTTTTATGAGGTGACTTCTGCCTAGGAGGTTGTACCTAGGATGTAATTTGCTTTTATTTAAAAAAATAAAACTTAAGTGAGAACTGAGAAGAAAAGAAAAAATTATGTTGAAAAAAAATATTGATTTCTAGAAATAAAATGTATTGTTATTGTTTATCTACTCAAGATCATTTCAATGAAATGATTAAAATTTCTTTAAATTTAATCAGAGATTATGAGTTTAAATTCAGTCTTACAAATACGGTAACATTAACTTGTTTTTGAAAAAATTGTCACTCATTGCAATGTTTATAAAAATAAACACCATTTGATTTGTCTTAAAAATGCGGATATAAATATTCGACTCTCCTACAAAAATAAATGATTTGTCTATTTGTTATACAATGTAATACACCGGCAAAAGTATATCAATACTTTTTCTAAAAAAAAATTGAAACCTACAAATTTATATTTTTCAATTTAGGAAACTACCATGACTAAAATTATGATAGAAATATCATCTCTAGAAAAGTTTATATGTGTATGTTTGACTTAACATCCCAAAAAAAACTAACTAAGTCAGCTGATTTTATAAAGTTAATTATGATAGTTAAAAGTAGAATGATTTATGTTTAAATGCATAAAAACAAGTTGAACAATAAACTTAAATGTTTACTTAAAAAAATTGTGTTAAATCAATTTTAATTTCCAAGCATGGAAGAATCAAATTTGACTAAAAAAAAAAAAAAAACCAAGAATACTTAGACCAGCCACCACTTAAAATTCAACTCTATTCTATTCTCCCAAATCGAGAGTGGACACAAACACAACACAATCGCAAGAGCGGATAGAAAGGTCAAATTACTTCCCTAGGAAAGATAACTGTCCACTACTTTTTATTTCTGTCGCGTCATTTTTCGGAGATCAAGACTATTTGATTATATAGAAACCGACAGAAATGACGACTTCACTAGGGACAATCATTTGTCCCAAGTCAATTCCTCTATAAGTAAATTGACTTACACTAAATCTGAGCCGTTGAAATTAATTGATCCTACGGTTCATATCTTTTAATAAAAGAGGTGCACGTTATTACTATCTTTCGCTTTATTCTATTACGCTAACCCTCTTCTTTTCCTCTACGGCGGCAATACCGATGAACACCGATATTACGAGGTGGATCAATTCCTGTAGGCTAAGCATGATTATTTTGTATTACATCAAATGGGTTGTGTATGTTGCCAAGGGACTGAACACCAACGAGGAGAAAAATCTCTCCTTTGTTTGCAAGACTTTAAAGCATCAATTTTTGTGTGTCATGAATTGACAACTTTCATGTTTAATAATTGATCATATATTTCTGGAATCAATCAATTAAAGGTGAATAGGAGAAAAACAAAACACTCTTTTTTTTTTTTTATGGAGTTCCTCACATATATTGGGTTATTTCTTTGATGATAAAAAATTGTGGCTATTTGTCCTTCGCAAAAGAAAAGAAAAAACTAAGGAAACCAAATAAGGCTTTGTTTGCACTGGAGAGGAGAGGGAATAACGGAAGGAACCAAAGTTCTGTTCATGACGATGATCAACATGCTTGTTTTTTGAATTGTCTGTGCTGCATCACCTTTATTTTGTTGAGATAGAATTAGCCATTAGATTAAACACTAACCGTAATATCCCAATTTTCGTTAGATTTATTTTAATTAATTTTATGTGTTTATACATAATTTGGTGTCAGAAGGATATTATAGTCATTTTAGACTCAAGGGTATTTTGGTCATTTTCGAGCAAGGGTAAATTAGTTGTGTAGTTGTGGTAATTAGTTGTGAACCGGTAATTATTCGATAACTTTAACCGTAAGCAAGTAAAGACTTTGTGGATTAGTTATTGAGGGTCTTAGGCCTATTAAGACTTTTTAAGGGTTAAGCTCATTAGTGTGGACACTATTTAAACTCTAATCTTTGTAGAAAAATAGGGTTCACATTCATTTCATAAGAACTAGACTATTCACCCGTGCTGCCGCACGAGTCATACAGATTGTATATGTATAATGCAAAATTTTAGCTAATTTGCCTCATGATAAAACAATATTAATATTACACAGATGTTACTTTTACAAAATACATCATATAGTTTTATAAAACTACAAATTACGAAAAACTTCCTTGTATACGACATTAGACGTAGTATCAACGCACACACCGTCTTCATCTAGCAGCAAAATTTTCAGGTCATCCCTCGAAGTAACTCTAGATAATGCTACATAAAGTTGTCCATGCGAGAAAACTGATTGTGGAAGATATATGCCTACTTGTTTGAGCGACTGTTCTTGACTTTTGTTAATCGTCATTGCGAAACAAACAAATATAGGAAATTGTATGCGTTGAAACTTGAATGGAATTCTAGTGTCCGATGGTTCTAGTGAAAGTCGAGGTATATACACCTTATCTCCAATGTTGCTGCCGGTTATCACCTATCCTTCAAGTACATACCTACCCATTTTAGTGATTATCAACCTAGTTTCGTTACATAGACATGCTGTTGGGTCGAAGTTCCTAATTAGCATCACGGGGACCCCTATTTTTAATCTTATTCTATGATTCGGCAACCCAGAAGCATTGATGGTGTTCAAGAACTCAGGCGTGTGAATATCATCAGGCATGTTCGACGTGAATGGATTAGAAGAGGGAGTATCATAATTTAAATATACTTTTTCTTCGCCAGGGATTAGGTCCATCATATACTCATTAATTTCGTCGACGGTAACATTTTTAGGCGTCAGTATTGCCCTATCTTGAAAAAAAATGTCATGCAAATCCATAGTGCTGGAATCAACGATTGATGCGACATTGTCACCTGAACTATGGATAGGGCAAACTCCACAACTGTAAACGTGATTAAAGAGGAGGACATGCAGACAATAATATTTATTCCAACTCATTTCATCTATCATTGGAAGTGTGATAGTTTCAAAGATAGCATTGGAACTTTAATAATAAATACATAATGACTTTGGTAACCGCTAGATGATAGAGATAATCAATGTTAATTATCCCATGTCCTTATTTTTTCAATGTAATATTATTAACTTTTTGATCATATGCCCAATCCACTCTGCTAGATGGAACTTAATAATTAAACTTAATTAATGATTTGATCCCTTAAGTTATTTGTTGGTTACATTTTAGTCTCATAAGAGACCACATCACTAATAATTATCCACTAACCAAAAAATTCTTTTCATTATTACGTTTATACCAATCAGATCAACTCTTAAAGATATTACATAAATATTTCTCAGGTGAATGTATAAGGTACGCAAATTAAATCATGTATTATACCATGATGGAAATCTACCCTGTCATCTATGAACCAATCTTGATATCATTTATATGAATACATGAATCAAATATATGGATATATGACTTCACGTTATTTTGGCATAAAAACATATGTACTCAATTACATTTTTTAAAATATGATATGATTAGACTTTAGTAGAAACTTTTTGTAACGACTGAGGTTTTTTTTTCTCTTTTGAATGATAAAGAAGCTGACTATGAACTCCTTATAATCGTATCTGTACCTTCGTGGGCAACAACTTTAGTCCCTTTCCCAATACCCTATGAGTACCTAAGTGCTCATACCCGCACCTATTATCCGCATTTTAGTTAAGAAAAGACAATAAAAACATCACAATTGAAATAAAACTATGGTCCATTTTTTTTTAAAAATTAACTCATAAAGTAGTACGAATCATAGTATTTAGTTAAATAAAAAACATCCAAAATATCCCTAAAATATTGTACACCGGCATGATGGAGTTGTTATTGTATTAAGCAGTTTTCTGGTTTAAGTTTAGGTTTATGCTTAAATAGCTAAATAAATAAATTAATTATACACCAAAAATAAATAAATTATTTATGATATTATATAAATATGTATATGCGGGGTTGCGGGTCTAGGCAGTATAGTACCCTTACCCGTGCCCATATCCATTTAAATTTGTGGGTATTACCCGGACCCGTGCACAGACCCATAAATACGGGGTTTCACCCTATCCATTGTGAGTATTTTTTTGCGGGTACCCATAATGACAATCAAGTGACTTTGCTCCCACAATTATTTATTCTTACCACATATATGGTTGGACCAATTCCTATGATTGTTGACCTAAGCAAAGCAACCAAACGTCTTTCCCTTTATTGCCATTAGTATTATAATTATAATACTATTTATTGCTTGATTAATGTGGCTATAACCGAAAAGTAACATATGAAAAGGCTTCAGCATATCTTTTATTCATGTATCTTTATATATGGGGATAAAGACATAGGAACGGTGGACATGAAGAGAATGTTGTTCATGGTTCAACTTTCTATTCTATTATTCTTATCTTGGGCATTGTTTGTGAAGCTCCATCGTGTTTGGCCTCGAGTGTACGGGTTCAGACACGCAGTTGTGTAAACCTTGGGGAGCAAAACCGAATTTGGGTTGCATCAGAGGTCCACCGGAAATTTGCTTTCAGGGCAGTGGTTTTGGCCACGGCACAACAAACTCTCTTCTATCTTTCCTATCTATTTCCTATTAATATTTCCAACAACCTGAAAGCAAAATTTATCATTTAATTATATTTGGAAATATTAACTTTGTGGTTTTCTCTACAACATGTTGCTTTGGATTACATGGATAGAAGGATAGTTCCGTTCCCTCGCCTAATGATTAGTAAAGAATGTTGGATGATAGTTC